>ENA-OQEB01000017-OQEB01000017.1-human-gut-metagenome-genome-assembly--contig:-NODE-17-length-63965-cov-4.279395_pt1 | contig 63965 bp, 72 predicted proteins | sample MGYA00242787_ERZ504619 | MGnify/ENA primary metagenome ERZ504619 (study PRJEB26092, sample SAMD00036317) | human gut metagenome | host: Homo sapiens | study: EMG produced TPA metagenomics assembly of... | reverse complement strand
ATTTTCTTCCTCCTCAATCGTTTCGGCAAGTAGCTGCCGGATTTCCTCCGGGGTTATGCCGAGCTGTTTCATGTGGGCAACAAAAGCAGATACTTCTGCGGCGGCAAGTTCTTTTTTCATCTGATGAATCAACTCCTTATCTTCGGTAATAAAGCGTCCGCTGGTCCGCTGGGAATAGATCAGTCCGCTGCGTTCCAGTTCGGAAAGCGCTTTCTGCATTGTGTTCGGGTTGACGGCGGCCTCCTGCGCGAGATCGCGGACGGACGGAAGCTTATCGCCCGGCTGATAGCGCCCGGTGATGATGTCCATCTGTACCCGCTCGATGATCTGCAGATAGATCGGCCGCGAGGAATCAAGATTCCATGGCATATGGCATTCACTCCTTTTGTACTACTGTATTAATTTGATAGTACAATCATACAATCGCTTTATGGATTTGTCAAGAAAATTAAGAAAAAATTTTAGATTTAGAGGTTAAATTGTGGTAAACTAAGCGTAAGTGCGGCACATTAGTATTAGAAGAAAAACCGCAGAAATAGTTCCGTCTAAAAAGATGGATGAAGGGAGAAATATGGCAGAAATTAAACTGAAAAAAAGAGAAGAGATGGATCCGGCGTACTGCTGGGATCTTTCGAGTTTGTTTGGTAGTGATGAAGAATTTGAGAAAACAGAGCAGGAGCTTGCGAAGAAAATAGAAGCGTTCCGCGCAAAACAGGGAACAATGAAAGAGAGTGCAGAAGCGCTGTATGACGTTCTTTCCGGTCTGGATGACATCAGCCGCGTCTTTTCCAGCCTGTATGTCTATGCAAGCCAGAAATATCACCAGGATATGGGAAATCAGAAGTATCAGGGCTATGCCGGAAAGATGGACAGCATGATGGCTGTTCTTGCGGATGCCTCTTCTTTCGTAGAGCCGGAGATCCTGGAGCTTGACGAGGAGACGGTTACAGAATTTGAAAAAGCATATGAGCCGCTCCGTCTGTACGATCGCATATTAAAAGAAAATTTCCGCAAGAAAGAGCACATTCTCTCGCCGGAGATGGAGGCGGTTCTTGCAAAAGCCGGAGAGATGGCATCCAGCCCGGATCAGATTTTCTCGGCATTTTCGAACGCAGACCTCAGATTCCAGCCGGTCACGGATGAAGAGGAAAATCAGGTTCCACTGAGCACGGCACCTTCGTCGGATTTTTACAGTCGAAGGACCGCCGGGTCAGAAAAGAAGCGTTTGAGAAGTATTATGCGGAGTATGAAAAACACAAAAACATGCTCGCCGCAACGTTCGGTGCCAATCTGAAACAGGCCGCATTCTTTGCAGATGTAAGAAAATATCCATCTGCACTGGCTGCATCGCTGGATGGCGGAAATATCCCGGTTTCGGTTTACGACAAGCTGCTCGAGGCGATCCATGCAAAAATGCCGGCGATGTACCGCTACGTGGCACTGCGTAAGAAGCTGCTCGGTGTGGATGAACTTCATATGTATGATGTTTACGTTTCTCTGACGAAAGAGTACGAGCAGAAATATACGTATGAGCAGGCGATCGAGATCGTGAAGAAAGCGCTTGCCGTGCTCGGGGATGATTATGTGGCACTGCTGGACAAGGGCTTTTCGGAGCGCTGGTGGATGTTTATGAGAACGAAGGAAAAAAGAGCGGTGCTTACTCCTGGGGTTCTTACGATTCCCATCCGTATGTGCTGATGAGCTTTAACGGAAATATCGATTCGGTCTTCACACTGGCGCATGAGATGGGCCATTCGCTGCATTCCTGGTATTCGAACCATACGCAGCCGTTTACGTATGCGGAGTACCGCCTCTTTGTCGCTGAGGTGGCATCAACCTGCAACGAGGCACTGCTGATCCGCTATCTGCTGAAGCATGCGAAAGAAAAAGAGGAGAAGATTTTCCTGCTGAATTATTTCCTAGATCAGTTTAAGGGAACGGTGTTCCGCCAGACGATGTTTGCGGAGTTTGAGAAGCGGATTCATGAGAAGATGGCAGAGGAAGGCACGCTGACGGCGGACGGTATTTCGGAGCTGTATCTGTCGATCAACAAGGAGTATTTCGGACCGGATATGATTTCGGATCCGCAGATCGCGCTGGAATGGGCGAGAATTCCGCATTTTTATACACCGTTCTATGTATATCAGTATGCAACGGGATTTTCGGCGGCGATTGCGATCAGCAGCAAGATCCTGGCAGGGGAGCCGGGTATCGTGGAGAAGTACAAACAATTCTTAAGCGGCGGCTGCTCGATGGATCCGATCGACCTTTTGAAGATCTGCGGCGTCGATATGACGAAGCCGGAGCCGGTGGAAGAGGCGCTGGATGTGTTTGCTTCTTATGTGGAGGAGCTGGAGAAGCTGACCGCGGAAGCGTAAGCACAGGTTTTAAAGTTGCATAAATTTGATGGGAAATATGTGTGAAAAATATACAAAATTTGGCGCGTTTTTCCCTTGAAAAAGTTTTTGGATATGTTACAATATTATTACAGAGTAAAAATGGATGAGCTGGAAATTGAAAAATATTTGCGATTAAGAGGGAGAATTTCCGTATTTCTGTCGAATGCGGAAGATTAAACGTAAATTTTTCGGAATGCGGCTTTGCTCCTGTAAAAATGGGGAGCGGGCCGCGGCCGGCTATGAAAGAAATATTACTGTTCATTCAGCAGTGAACTGTAACAAAAACAGACGGATAGCAGATGAAGTAAGGGTGAGAGTATGAATTTATATGAGGCTATTTTTGTTAGAAAATCAGTAAGGAATTATTGTTTTGATACGCTTCCGCCGCAGACTTTGGATAAGATTTGGGAGCATTATAAGGAGATGCCGGCACTGTTTTCGGGCATCGGTGTGGATATGGCGATTCTGGACAACAGAAAAGGGCAGGAGAGAATGCTCAGTATGTTCAGTGTGAAGGCGCCGTATTATATGGCTTTTTATTCGGAGGAGTCAGAACGATATCTGATGAACGTGGGTTATATTATGGAACAGATGGTGCTGTATCTGTGCAGTATCGGACTGGGAACCTGCTTTATCGGAAGTAATCGTGTGAAAAAGGCGGAGCTTGAGAAGAACGGAAAGCGGCTGGTGGGGATCGTCGCTTTTGGTAAGAGTCATGGTTCGCATACGAGACGGCAAAGTGAAGCAAAGAGACTGCCGCTGGAGGATCTTTGTGTGTTCAAAGAGGTGCCGCGACAGTGGATGACGCAGATGCTGGAAGCGGCGAGACTGTCGCCATCCAGTATGAACAGCCAGCCGTGGAGATTTGTGGTGTATGATAACAGGATTCATATTTTCTCGAAGAAGCACAGTGTGGAGAAGCTTCGGAAGTGGGATGAGGTGAATTTCGGGATTATGTTTGCAAATATGATGGTGGCAGCAGAGGAGCTGTGGCTGGATGTTGACCTGATCAGACTCGGGGATATTTCGCAGAAAAACTTCTCAAATAATCAGTATGTGCTGAGCGCGATTCTGAAGGCGTAGAGGTGAATACGGACGACCTCGGACGACCTCGCCCGCTGCACCGCAGGTACGAAGCCACGCGAGGTCTGACGGTGGGGACGGGGGTAAAGCGTCTGGATCCGCCAGGAGGCGGATCGGCGTGAGCATGTGGGGTTGGGAGGACGGATGGAAAGGAGTCTGGATTCGTCAGGAGGGTGGTTCGGTGTGAATTTGTGGGGGGAAGACAGCTGTGCGGGTGTCTGATGGAGAGCGAAAATTGAGGGAATCGTAGATACTTTTGATTTTTTTTTGAAAAAAATTGAAAATAGGTATTGACAAATGAGGGGAGTTCCTGTATAGTATCATTTGTAAGGTGCAGCGAGCACTTAGCAAGATAAAAATTAATAAATGCGCGAGTGGCTCAGGGGTGGAGTACAACCTTGCCAAGGTTGGGGTCGCGGGTTCGAATCCCGTCTCGCGCTCTGCTGGAAACCGGAATGTGTAAGCATTCCGGTTTTTGCGTTGTGGAAAAATAGATGAAAAAGAAATCTTATTTTTAAAACTTAAGAATATTGCATTTTAAATTTTCATATGCTATAATGCCGATAGGCAATGAAATGAATGGCTTGCAAAGTCAACAAAAGCCCCACGAGCTGCAACTCGTGGGGCTTTCTGTGCCTTTTGGGCAAGGCGGCTTAAACCTTAGGCTGGCTGCCAGTTATTTCTTACCGTCCAGCCATTTGCAGATATAGTAGGCTACTATACTTGCCATAACGGAAAGAAAAAATGAAATGAATAGTTCTTGCACTGTCAACCCTCCCTTCTCTGCCTGTCTGGGAGTGGCAACGTTCATTAGTATAACATACAATTCTTATTTCTAAAATAAAAAAATTCCCTGTTTTATAAAATTCAAGGCTTCGAAAAAAAGTTCTTGCCCGGTAGTTACTACGTACGGTATGCTAAGGATAACAAAGCAAATCAGCGAAAGGGGAATGTAGTATGAACATTACGATGGAGAATTTTAAAACCGCAAAGTATGATGTGTTTTCTATTTTTGATGACCGCTGGGGTTTGTGTACTGCGGGTACGCCAAGGGAGTATAATACGATGACGATCGGATGGGGTACGATGGGGACGATCTGGGGACCGCCAAAGAAAGGAAAGCAGATCATTACCGTATTTATCCGGGAAAGCCGCCGGACGCATCAGATTCTGCAGAAGGAAGACGAGTTTACGGTCTGCTTTTTTCCAGAGAAATATCGGAAGGATCTTGGAATCCTGGGATCAAAATCGGGAAATGATGTGCCGGATAAGATCAGTCTGACCAGTCTGACACCGAAGATGCTGGGAAATGCGGTTGGATTTGAAGAGGCAGAGCTGACCTTTGTCTGCAAAAAAATCTATGCGGTCAGAATGGAGAAAGAAGATCTGCCGGAATTTACGCGCGATACTTTATATAAAGATGGCGATCTCCATTATCTGTATATGGGCGAGATTGAAGATGTCTTTGGCATGATTGAGGAATGAAACAGGAAAATTGGCGTGATGTATCAGTATTTCTTATCACAATCTTGTATATACTGCACCGGGCAGAAAGGCATCAGACTGCGTGAAATGCGGAAAATGTGAGAAAGTATGTCTGCAGCACCTGCAGATCAGAAACCTGCTGGAGGATGTGGTGAAAGAGTTTGAAGCGGAGCGTGCTTGAAAAAATTTCCGAAATTTACAAAAAGTACATCTGATCAGGGAGTAACCTGATCAGATGTACTTTTTTGTACGCAGTATATCAGAGTTTGATCCAAGGGGACCATTCTGCTGCAGAATAATTGGATTAATAGTTGGCTTTATAAGAATTTCTCTTTTCCGCCGTTACGCGGTGCATCCGCTCTGCCATTACAACCATCAGAATCAAAATGGCCATCAGGAATACCGGATACAGTCCGAAGGAAATATGCTGGCCGAGAACACCGAAAACCGGCGGCATCAGGCAGGTTCCGACGTAAGCAAAGGCCATCTGGATGCCGATGATTCCCTGGCTTAAGTCGGCACCGAAGTTTGCCGGTGTCTCGTGAATGATGGAAGGATAAATCGGCGCACAGCCAAGTCCGATCAGGATCAGGCCGATAAACAGAAGGGAATCGCCAAGCGGCAGCAGCATCAGAATCGTGCCGACTGCGATCACAGCCTGTCCGAGCCGGATCATTTTCTGGTCATTTAATTTCATTGTGATGAAACCGCAGAAGAACCGTCCGATCGTGATGCCAACGTAGAACAGGCTTGCCCAGCTTGCCGCACGCTTTGCATCGATGCCGCGGAACAAAGTACAGTAGCTTGCAGCCCACATGCCGGCAGTAGATTCTACCGCGCAGTAGCAGAAGAAGCAGGTCAGAACCTCTTTGACACCGGGAACGCGGATCAGGCGGGAAAAACTTCTCTGTTCCGGAACGGAGGTCTCATCTGCAGAAGCATCAGCAGATGGCTTCTGCCAGAGCGGAAGACTGAAAAATAAAATCAGAGTCAGCACAATCTGAAACAATGCGATGGTACGGTAGCCGTTGTTCCAGGTGGAATGATTGATGGCATATCCCATGACGACCGGCCCCGTGCTGCATCCGACGCCCCACATACAGTGCAGCCAGCTCATATGGCGGGCTTTATAGTGCAGGGCAACGTAGTTGTTCAGGGCTGCGTCCACGCTTCCGGCGCCGAGGCCATAGGGGATACCCCAGAGGCAGAGGGCGAGAAAAGAGTGGCTGACGGAGAATCCAAACAGCGCCACTGCTGTTGTGAGAACGCTTACTGCCGTGATTTTTCCGGTGCCGAAGCGGGTATTCAGACGGTCGCTGTTCAAACTGGATACGATTGTTCCGGCGGCAATAATCATAGAAATGATGCCGGCAGAAGAAACAGAAGTTCCAAGCTCCTGATACATGACCGGCCACGCTGAGCCGAGCAGAGAATCCGGCAGTCCGAGACTGATGAATGCCAGATAAATGACTGGTAACAAAAGTGAAACCATGGTAAAAACCTCCTCTTAAGAAAAGATAAAATAAGAATGAATCGTTTTCTTGCGTTTAACGCAAAACCAAGATTCATAAGCAGTTTTAAAGTATCATAACCGATAAAAAGAATCAATACTTTCTTTTTTGGATTTTACAGTAAAATCTTTGTGGAAAAAGCTGTAAATTTATTTATTAATGTAGATTATTTTTTATATCAAATTTATTAGTTGTACTTTACAGTACGGAGAAGATCGTGGTACACTAAAAGAAGACTGGTTGCGGTTCCCGCATCGGTGAACAGTAACCGGGCATCCCGGTTTGCCGGGGCATTCATATTTAAGAGAACACAAGGGCGAAAAAAAACACAAAGAGAGGTAGACAAGAAATGGGAGGCTTTTTTGGAGTTGCATCAAGAAAAGACTGTACACTGGAACTGTTTTATGGAGTAGACTATCACTCACATCTCGGAACAAGAAGAGGCGGTATGGCGACATACGGAGCAAATGGCTTTTCACGTGCTATCCACAACATTGAAAATTCACCGTTCCGTACAAAATTTGAGCGTGATGTGGAAGAAATGGAGGGAAACCTCGGCATTGGCTGCATTTCCGACTATGAACCGCAGCCGCTTTTGATCCAATCACACCTTGGAAGCTTTGCGATTACCACGGTTGGAAAAATCAACAACATGGATCAGCTTTTAAAAGAGGTTTACGGCAACGGCCGCACCCATTTCCAGGAGATGAGCACCGGTCAGATCAATGCGACCGAACTTGCGGCATCTCTGATCTGCAGTGAAAAGACAATTCCGGAGGGCATCCGCCATCTGCAGGATGTTGTTGACGGTTCCATGACCCTGCTGCTTTTGACAAAAGACGGCATCTACGCTGCGCGCGATAAAAAAGGCCGCACCCCGCTTGTTATTGGCAAGAAAGAGGAGCTACTGTGCATCCTTTGAAAATTTTGCATATCTGAACCTGGGTTACACGGATTACCATGAACTCGGACCGGGTGAGATTGACTTTATTACGCCGGAGAGCGTCGAGATGCTCGTGCCGCCGCAGGAGGAGATGAAGATCTGTTCCTTCCTGTGGGTTTACTATGGTTACCCGACTGCGTCCTATGAGGGGATCAATGTAGAGGAGATGCGGTATCACTGCGGTGCCATGCTTGCCAAACGTGATGCGGGAAGCAATGTCCACCCGGATCTCATTGCAGGCGTGCCGGATTCCGGAATTGCCCATGCAATCGGCTATGCGAATGAGTCCAAAGTTCCGTTTGCAAGACCATTCATCAAATATACCCCGACCTGGCCACGCTCCTTTATGCCGACAAATCAGGAACAGAGAAATCTGATTGCCCGAATGAAGCTGATCCCGGTGCAGGCACTGATCGATCAGAAAAAACTGCTGCTGATCGACGACTCCATCGTGCGCGGTACGCAGCTCCGTGAGACAACGGAATTTTTATATCAGAGTGGTGCAAAAGAAGTTCATGTCCGCCCGGCGTGCCCGCCGCTGTTGTATGGCTGCAAATTCCTGAATTTCTCCCGCTCCAAATCCGAGCTGGATCTGATCACCAGACGGATTATTCTGGAAAAAGAGGGAGAAAACGCAGAGAAAGTACTGGAAGAGTATGCAGATCCGACCAGCGACCGCTACGAGTCCATGTGCCAGGAAATCTGCCGCCGTCAGAATTTCACCAGCCTCAGATATCACCGTCTGGACGATCTGGTAGAGTCGATCGGACTGCCGAAATGCAAAATGTGTACCTATTGCTTTGACGGAAAAGAATAAACAGGTTATAATGGTTTTTAAACAGGCCAGCTGACAGAAAAATAAGAGTCTGTCGGCTGGCTTTTTTCTGTAGGAAAAAGAAGAAAAATATATTGGAGGCTTACCTATGGGGATTAGTATTCTGATTGTAGATGATGATAAGCTTCTGGTGGAAAAGCTGGAAGAAACCGTCAACTGGAGCGGAATTGGAATTGATATGGTATTTACGGCAAACAACATCCGCCAGGCGCAGAAGCTGCTGGAAGAGTATCCGATTGAAATGTTGCTGTGTGACATTGATATGCCACAGGGCAACGGGCTGGAGCTTCTGGAATGGATCCGGTACAAAAAGCTGGATATTGAATGTACCTTCCTGAGCAGCTATGCAAATTTCGCGTATGCGCAGATGGCGCTGAAGCTGTCATCAAGGGAATATCTGTTAAAACCGATTTCCAATGTGGATCTGGAAACAGCGCTGCGCAGAATTGTCGGGATTGTGCAGGAAAAACATCAAAAACAGAAGAAACAGGAGAAAAAAGGAGAGAATGAAAAGCAATTCTGGGAGGATCTTCTGGTTCAGTGTCTGCAGGAGGAGTATTGGATTGAAAGGGCAAAAAAGAGAGGGTATTGTACTCCGGATGAGACCTTCCGTCTGATTCTGCTGCGTGTACTGGAGATTCCGGATAAGGAACATTATAAAAAAGAGATCAGCTTATATAATTTTGTGATTACAAATGTTCTGACGGAATATGTGGAAACAACAGAAATGCAACTGGAAACCGTGGTACATGTCAGTGATCTGGAATGGGCAGTTGTGTTGCGAAATCACGGAAGTGCGATGGGAACGCAGGAGGAACTGGCAGGACTGCGGACCTGTCTGGCGGGCGCATTTCCGGCAAGATTCTGTATGTATATGGGAAAATCGGTGGTACTGGATGAGATTCCAAAGAGCCGCGATCAGCTCGAAGAGATGGAAAAGTATGTAGTGCCGGACGAAACAGGAATTCTGTATGAGACACGCTGGTCCTTTGTAGAGCGCGATTATCAGGAAGTGCCGTGGAAAACGTATCTGGCTGAGATGGAGCGATCCGATTCCCTTGCGGCTGTGCGGGAAAAGCTGCAGGAATATCTGAAAAAGCGTGAGAAAAGCGGCGGTCTGCGAAAAGATTTCACAAGTCGTTTTTTTGAAGAAATGATACAGAATATATATGTTTATTTAAAAGAGAGCAATATTGTTTTCGGACAGATTTTTGACAGTGAAGAGTATGAAACGAAACGGAGAGAGGCGGTTCTCTCTGTGGTAGGTGCCCATGCGTTCATCGATTATCTGTTTGATGTGCTGGAAGGTCAGAAAAAGAACGAATCCCGCAGTGACAATGTGGTGGAGCAGCTAAAAGACTATATCGAACAGAATCTGAACGAGGATCTTTCAAGATCCGTGCTTGCAGGAAAAGTGTTCCTCTCAGAGGACTACGTTTCCAAAATTTTTATGAAAACAACGGGAATGTCGCTTCCGAATTATATTGCTGAGCGGCGCATTGAGCGGGCAAAGGAGTATTTGCGCAGTTCATCGCTTCCGATTAGCAAAATTGCGATGGAAGTCGGCTATGGAAATTTTTCTTATTTCAGTAAAACGTTCCGGGAGCTGGTCGGATGTACACCAAATGAGTACCGGAGCAGACAAAAATAACAAAAAAACGATATCAATAACAAAAAAACGTTCTGATTAAAAAAGAGATGTGAAAAGACATCTCTTTTTAATATACAGACTGCCGGAAAATGATAGAAAAACGCCACTCTTTTTTGTATAATATGTTCATCGGTTGAAACGAGAGCATGAAAAAGAAAAATTGTAACGATTCAGAGCCATGCGAAATGGAAGAAAAATCGAGATGGGACTCTGAACAGTTACGAAAAATTTAAAGGAAAGAAGGGATGATATGTGAGCGCCAACCATAGTAAAACCAAAAAGAAAAGCTCCATAGGATTTGTAGAGGAAGTGAGAAGAAGCAGGCCATTATATTTACTGATGCTTCCTTCCATCATCATTTTTGCACTGTTTACGTACTATCCGATGTACGGAATTGTGATTGCATTTAAAAACTTTACACCTGCGGAAGGAATTATGGGAAGCAGCTGGGCTGGACTGAAATACTTCAAACAGTACTTTAACTCCTATCAGTTCGGTCTGACCATTAAAAACACAATTATCATCAGTCTTTACACCATCGCGGTAACATTCCCGCTTCCGGTTATCATGGGACTGCTGGTTAACCAGATGAAGGCACAGAAGTTTAAAAAATTCTTCCAGGTATCAACCTACCTGCCGCACTTCATCTCCACCGTTGTTATGGCCGGAATGCTGATCCTGTTTCTTTCTCCAAGTACAGGTATTATCGCAAAGCTGGTCGGACTGCTTGGATTCAAGCTCCCGAACCTGATGGGAAGTGCAAAAGCATTCCCGCACATTTATGTATGGTCTGAGGCATGGCAGCATGTAGGATGGGACAGTATCCTCTATATCGCAACGCTTTCCTCTGTAGACCCGAGCCTGTATGAAGCGGCAACGATGGACGGTGCCAACAAATGGCACAAAATGATCCACATCGACGTTCCGGCTCTGCTGCCGACGGCAACCATCATGTTTATCATGAGAATGGGAAGCGTTATGAGCATTGGATTTGAGAAGGTTTACCTGCTGCAGAATACACTGAACAGTACTTCGAGTGAGATCATTTCCACCTATGTGTATAAGATGGGTCTTGTGAGCAGCCAGTACAGCCTTTCCGCTGCAATTGGCCTGTTCAACAACATTATCAACCTGATTCTTCTTCTGGCGGTCAACTTCATTTCCAGTAAAATGAGTGATACCTCACTGATCTGACAGAATTTTGAGCCTACATAGGAATGGAGAGCAAAAATATGAGTAAAGCAAAAGCAGTATCAACAAATAAAGTAAAGAAATCCAGAGAAGACTGGATTTTCGATATCATCCTGTATACGATCGGCGTGCTTCTGATCATCATCACCCTGTATCCGATGTACTTCATCATCATTGCATCGTTCAGTGATCCGGCAGCCGTATCCAACGGACAGATTATGTTCCTTCCAAAAGGAGTTAACTTCAAAGGCTACAAACAGCTGGCGAGCTACGCAAAGCTGTGGACCGGCTACCGCAATACGATTGCTTACGTAATTATGGGAACGCTTGTGACACTCGTTGTCAATATTCCGGCTTCCTACGCGCTTTCCAGAAAGCATTTGTATGGAAAAAGATTTTTTACAGCATTTTATCTGATCCCGATGTTCTTCACCGGCGGTCTGATCCCGACCTACCTGGCAGTACAGAGATTTCATCTGCTGGATACCTTCTGGGTTATGGTTGTTCCGTTCTCCGTTGTAACGTATTACATCATCGTAGGACGAACGTTCTTCAACAACAGTATCCCGGAGGATCTCTGGGAGGCGGCGCAGCTGGATGGATGTGGATACCTTGGATTCTTCTTCAAGATTGTGCTTCCGCTTTCCAAAGCCGTTATCGCTGTTATTGCCCTGTGGGCAGCAGTAGGACAGTGGAACTCCTACTTTAATGCATTGATTTATATCCGAAGCGAAAGTCTGCAGCCGCTGCAGATTGTCCTTCGAAGCATTCTGGTCGGCAATCAGACCATGAGTGCATGAGTACCGGCGCTGCAGCCGTTGAGGCAAAGCAGATGGCCGATCTTATCAAATACGCGATCATCGTGGTTTCCTCCGCGCCGATCATGTGTATGTACCCGTTAGTGCAGAAATACTTCAATCAGGGTGTTATGCTCGGATCCCTGAAAGGCTGATCCTGCGGACAGGAGAGAAGTATTGCAAATAAAAAAATCATAAAGGAGAGATGATGATGAGAAAGAAAACGAAAATGGCCTGGAGCGTTGCTCTTTCGGCCGCAATGGCAGCCGGACTGCTTGCAGGATGTGGAAGTAATGGAGGAGCGGAAAGTACGAGTGGAAGCACTGCAGCAAGTTCTGCCAAGACAGAATCTTCTGCCGGCGATACAGCAGATACCAGTGACCGCCCAACCTACAAAATTGCAACGGTAAGATGGACCGATACCTGGCCGACCGATTTCCTGCATGAAGGCGTCATGAAAGAAATCGAGGACAAGATGAATATCAACATCGACTGGCAGGTTTATTACAACAGTGACTGGTCCGAGCAGAAATCTCTGCTGCTGGCTTCCGGAGACCTCCCGGATGCATTTCTTGGCTCCATCTGCTTAACACAGGCAGATATGGCACAGAACAAATCGGCATTCCTGGATCTGACAGATCTGATCGAAAAAGATATGCCGAACCTGAAAGCAGCCTTTGAGGCTGATCCGGAACTGAAAGCAGTCTGCACCAGCCGTGACGGAAGAATCTACAGCTTACCGAAGAAGCTTCCGCTTCGTCCGAAGGTTTGCGGCGATGTTATGTGCATCAACCAGGAATGGCTGGATAACTTAGGACTGGAAACACCGAAGACCTATAAAGAGCTGGAAGAGGTTCTTGTTAAATTTGCAACAGAAGATGCTGATGGTGACGGGGATCCTACCAACGAAATCGGTATCACAAATGCAGCAGGCAGCGGACTGTTAAGCGGTGATCTGCGCCACATTCTTTCCCCGTTCGGAACCATGGTAAGCCGTGACGGAAACTACATGGGACTGAATGGCGAAGGAAAACCGGTCTTCATGCCGATGGAAGAAAATTACAAAGAAGCAGTAAAATGGATGCGTCAGTTATGGGAAGAGGGCGTTGTTGACCCTGAGTACTTCACACAGGATGGCTCCATGAAGACAGCAAAACAGCAGGCAGATGGAGGTTCTCAGGTAGGTCTTATCTTTGGATGGACTGCAGATGCTGAGGTTGGCCCGAACGTAAATCAGTTTAAGACCCTTGAGGCAGTAGAAGGCTACGATGGAAACCACTACGTAGAAGCAGCAACCAATTACCTTGATATCTCCGACCGTGAGCTCATGATCTCCAAAGACTGTAAAGATCCTGACACCCTGCTGAAATGGGCGGATGAATTTTACACCGATCTTGCATCGTTACAGACCTTCTATGGTACGATCGGAAGCCAGATCACAGACAATGGCGACGGAACCTACAATGTAGATGTGCCAAGCGATGGATCTTCTCTGGATACTTCCGCATGGTCCAACTCCTTACGTGACTTCGGACCAAAATACATGAACGGGGATTTCTATGACAAAGTTTCTCTTCCGGAAGATCAGGGTGATGGTATCAAACTGGCAGACGATGCAATCAACGAGAAATATGTTGATACTGAGAAAAACTGCGGATTCCCGATGGTTCAGTATACCGACGAAGACCTTTCCAGAATCACGGCAATCGGAACCGATATCTATAAATATGTAGAAGCACAGTATGCACACTGGTAGTAGACGGCGGCATCGATGATGAATGGGATTCCTACATCGATCAGCTGAAAGCTATGGGTATTGACGAGTTCCTCCAGATTCAGACAGATGCTTACAATGCATACAAAGAAAATCTGGCAAAATAAACAGAAAATAACATTACCTGTAAGAAGCAGGCGTTGATCCGGCGGATCAATGTCTGAGGTGCAAAACAGCAGGAGAAACGGCAGGCCAGAAATGACCTGCCGTTTTTGACAAAAGGAGGATTTTTACATGTTTTTGGAAAAAGAGGGTAAGTTAATTTATTCCTACGATGGCGAGACCGTCTGCATCGAAGCGTGGGGGAAAGATGCACTGCGTGTACGCGCGACAAAAAATCGAGCTTTACCGGCCGTGACTGGGCGCTGGAAGCAAAGGACGCGCATGCGGGAGAGGTTGAAATCTTTGAGGATCCATCAGCAAAAGGCGGAGCCTTTGCCAATATGTATGAGGGAACGGATACTTCCTACGGAAAAATCACAAATGGAAAGCTTCATGCAGTGATCGATTCCGGCAGCGTCATTACGTTCTATCATGAGGATGGAAGAGTTCTGTTAAAGGAGCATTTCCGCCGTCTGCGCGATGAGGAAAGCATGCCGCTCAACATCATGGGACGCGAGTACAGCAACGGCGTCGGGGATAATTTCCGTATTGTAGCGCGGTTTGTAGCAAGAAAAGGTGAGAAAATCTTCGGAATGGGACAGTATCAGCAGCATGAGCTGGATCTGAAGGGCTGTATGCTGGAGCTGGCACAGAGAAACTCACAGGTCAGTGTTCCGTTCTATCTTTCCAGTATCGGCTACGGCTTCTTATGGAACAATCCGGGCGTCGGACAGGTGATGTTTGCAAACAATGGAACGGAATGGGTAACGGAATCCGGGAAAGAAATTGATTACCTTGTGATTGCAGGTGACACCCCTGCCGAGATCGAGGAGAATTATATGACGCTGACCGGAAAACCTCCGATGATGCCGGAATACGGCATGGGCTTCTGGCAGTGTAGCTCCGCTACTGGAACCAGGAACAGCTTCTGTCTGTAGCAAGAAAATACAAAGAACTCGGTGTACCGCTTGATGTGATTGTCGTTGACTTCTTCCACTGGACAAAGCAGGGCGAGTTCAAATTTGACCCGAAATACTGGCCGGATGTGCCGGGCATGTGCCGTGAATTAAAGGAGATGGGAATTCAGGTTGTTGTGTCGGTATGGCCGACCGTTGACATTTATTCCGAAAACTTTGACGAGATGAAAGAGAAGGGCTATCTGGTTCGCACAGAGCACGGTGTACCGCTGACGATGCTCTGCGGTGGAAATGAAGTCTTTTTCGATGCAACCAACCCGGATGCAAGAACGTATGTATGGGAAAAAATTAAGAAAAATTATTACGATCAGGGTGCAAAACTCTTCTGGCTGGATGTGGCAGAGCCGGAATACAGCGTTTACGATTTCAAGAACTACCGCTATCAGCTCGGAAGCGTACAGGAGGTCGGAAATATTTATCCGAAATATTATCTGAAAGCGTTCTATGACGCATGACGCAGAAGGCGATACCATGCCAATCAGCCTGATCCGTTCTGCCTGGGCAGGCAGCGCGAAATATGGTGCACTCGTATGGTCAGGCGATATTGTAAGTACCTTTGAGTGTTTCCGGCGCCAGGTACAGGCAGGGCTTAACATGGCGATTGCCGGTATTCCGTGGTGGACCACCGATATTGGCGTTTCCACGGTGCCAGAACCGATGACCCGGATTTCCATCGTCTGTACATCCGCTGGTTTGAGTACGGATGCTTCTGTCCTGTCATGCGTCTGCATGGAAACCGCAATCCACAGGAGGGCTACGGCGCAGAGCAGATCGGCTCCGGCAGCGATAATGAGATCTGGAGCTTTGGCGATACGGCATATGAAATTTCAAAGAAATACATTTTCCTGCGTGAGCGCCTGAGAGATTATATCCGGACACAGATGAAGAAAGCACATGAGGACGGAACTCCGATGATGCGGCCTGTTTTCTATGATTTCCCGACAGATCAGGAAAGCTGGAATGTGGAGGATGCCTATCTGTTCGGACCGGATCTTTATGTTGCACCTGTGACGGAGGATCACGTAACGGAGCGCGAGGTTTATCTCCCGGATGGAACGGCATGGTTTAACGCATGGACCGGAGAAAAGTATGAGGGAGGACAGAACGTAACGGTTGCTGCACCGATGGATATCATTCCGGTATTCGTAAGGGAAGGAGCAGATACAGAACATCTGCTGAACATTTTTTCTGAATAAGAGAATGTTACCGCTCACCGGTAGCAGGCGAACGGTAACCAAGAATCCTGTTTTCACCATGTGAAACACGGACTTTGCATGGACAAAGCGAAAAAATGTGATATAATGGGCTGTGTTACAAAGAACATAGCTGCAAATATATTCCGTGAGTGTAAAATGACTGCCGGAGCTGCGCGGTAAGGTGCGGCGTCCGGCAGTTGCTATGTAGAAAAAAAGAGGGGTGGATGTGCTTATGAATCTCTGGCAGAAAGGAAAACGAAGGATGCTGCATAGCGTTCGAATGCGCAGTATGAAGGATACGTCCCTGCGGCTTGGAACTCCGGTTTTTCTGGTTCTGATGGGGCTTGTTGTCTGCCTGCTCTGGGGCATTTGGGAAAACCGTAAGCTGGCAGATAAATACATTGCCGATACGGCAAAGCTCTATGTTGATCAGATCAACCGTGATATGTCGCAGATCAACAGTGAACTGATCTATCTGCTGGATTCTGACAGCAATATCAAAGAAATCCCGGATCAGATAACATCGACAGATGCTCAGTATTATGAAATGGAGCAGACGCTGCGAGAGCGAAACCGTGTACTGAAAATCCGTTATCATGAAGTACAGACCTTCTTTGTCTACGGTCAGAAAGCCAATGTTCTGATTACGGACAGCGGAACTATGTTTACCGAGAGTAAGGGAATGACAACACTGAATCAGATGCTGATGTCATATCTGCAGATTATGACATCCAGGGATTCGATCAGCACACAATGGACCGTGATTACATTTGGCGATGACGACTATATTGTCGGCTGGTACGCGAAAAACAAAAAAGTTATCGGCTGTGTCATCAATCTGAATCTGATTTTCCGGACCATCCGCGCCAAAACAGAGGAGTATGATGTCATTCCGTTTATGGTGGATGCCAGAGGCCGTGTCATGACGCAGGCAGATACGTCGGAAAAATATAAAAATGAGATTATCGATTTTTCCAAAGCGGGAGAGAAAAAAGAGAAAAATGCGACGGTCTATTCCTACCAGCTTGGCACGGTCGGAAAGATCAATCTCATGGTTCTGCCGGGAGGCGGTATTCTTGAGAATGTACTGATTATGCAGATTGCATTCGTTGTCTTGATCGCGGTTCTTCTGATTGTCTGCGCACTGGAAATTACAGCATATTACCACCGGATTCTGGTACCGCTGGAAAAATTCGGACAAAAACTGGAGGATCTGGAAAAAGAGCAGAGTCTGAATGAGGATGGCAACAACAATTTGTTAGAGCTGGAGTCTGTGAGTGGTAAGTTTAAGGAATTGTTGCGGAAAATACAGGGATTAAAAATTGCGATCTACGAGAAAGAGCTTGCCGAACAGAAAGCAGAGCTGGAATACACGCAGGAACAGATCAAGCCGCATTTCTTTCTGAACTGCCTGAGTCTGATTCATGGCATTGCAGATAAGAACCATGAGGGAGAAATTGTGGAAATCACAACAGTACTGTCAGATTATATGCGCTATATTTTTCAGGATTCCAAGAAACAGCGGAATGTGGAGGAAGAGCTGGAACACATTGAGGCATATATCCGCATCCAGAAGCTACGGTACGGAGAAGAAGCCTTTTCCTTTGAAGCGACGATGGACGGTGATATTGGAGAATGGAAGGTTCCGTCTCTTCTGCTGCAGACACTGGTGGAAAACTCCGTGGTACACGGTGTATCCCTGGACCGGAAAAGCGAGATTTCCCTGTATCTGGCAAATGAAACGTACGAGGACGGTGAGTACCTCTACATCTGTATTTCCGACACCGAAAACGGATTTTCGAAAGAGGCACTGGATGCAATCGAAAACGACACGCCTATCATCTACCACGGCCGTCACCATGTCGGCATCTCCAATATAAAACGCCGCCTGGCGCTGATGTACGGCGAACGGGCGAGCATTACGTGCTCCAATATGGATGAAAATTACGGAGCCGTCGTAGAGGTGCGGCTGCCTAAAACAGAATAAAGCGAAAAGAAAAAAGCGGAACCCGGAGAAACAATAGAGGGTTCCCGCCTTTTTGCGTGAAAAAACTGCAGGAGCTTCCGGAACCTGATGGCTCCGGGAAGCTCCTGCAAAGGGGGAGATGATTCAAAAACTGTTTTCTGTATCAGATACGGGAAACTCCGTCATCGGTATAACGCTCGTAGGAAGCGCCTTCGTATCCGACCATGCGGATGCTTTCCTCTTTGATATCCGGTATGGATTCTGCAAAATCAGCAACCGGGATTGCGCAGCCTTTGCGGATGAAGAGCGGAACCTCATTCAGGGCAACTTCTACATAGTGGATACCTTTTGGAAGAACCTCCTGGAACATGTTTCCATTGCCGAGGAATTTTACAAACATCATTTCTTCCGGCAGATATACGTAACGGCCGATGGCATTCTGGGTGTAAACCGGTGCGATCATGATCTCATTACCGATCATCAACTGATCTTCTGTATTTCTTGCCAGTTTGTCGTCCGGATAAACGAAGGCAAGCGGTTTGAAGTACATATCGTCGTTTAAAGCAGCCTTCATGTACTCGCTGTACAGATACGGAACGAGGCGGTAGCGGACACCGATGACGTTGCGGAAGTCCTCGATATGCTCAAACTGGTAAGGTTCCTGCTCACGTGTTCCGAGTGCAGCATGGTTTCTCATCAGGGGAGTGAAAACACCAAGTGCCAGCCAGCGGAGCAGCAGGTCTCTTGTGGTATTTGCACCGAATCCACCGAGGTCGGCTCCGGTATAAAGGAAACCGCACATATTGAGGGACGGCATCATCTTCAGGTTCAGCAGGATGTGTGACCACCATGAGCAGTTGTCTCCGGTCCAGATTCCGCCGTAACGGTGCATGCCGATGTAGGAAGAACGGGAGAACATCAGGATTCGCTTATCCGGGGAAATTCGTTCAAAAGCTTCACCTGCAGAACGGGTCATGTTGTAGCCAAACAGATTGTGTACCTTGTCGTGGCGGATCTGTTCGCCGTTTACATTGTGATAAAAGCGTTTATAGTCCTCATGGTTGTTTGCCAGTGCCTGAAGCTTTCCGCCTACCATGTAGTGCGGAACCTCCGGGTCACCTTCCACATATTTCTTTGCAGTCTCCTTGAAATCAGCAAGGCCTTCCTGGGAATAGAAGATGGATGGCTCGTTCATGTCATTCCAGAAGGCATCGATTCCCTTGGAAACGAGAACATCGTATTTGTCACCAAACCATTTTCTGGCATCGGCATTTAAGACATCCGGGAAATGAGTCCAGCCCGGCCATACAGTAGCTTCAAAGTAGGATCCATCCTCACGGCGGCAGAAGTAGCCTTTTTCACAGCCTCTTCGTAAATGTCATAACCCTCTTCGACTTTCACACCGGCATCGATGATCGGAACGAGATGGATCTTTTCTTTTTTCATATCCTGTACAAAGCCCTCGAAATCCGGGAAACGTTCTTCATTTACGGTGAAGTCCTTGTAATCCTGCATGTAGTCGATATCCATGTAAACCATATCGAGCGGTACATGGTTTTCGCGGTATTTTTTCACTACCGTGCGGAAATCATCCTCTGTTTTGTAGCCCCAGCGGCTCTGACCGTAACCGAAAGCAAACTTCGGAGCAATGTAGCTGCGTCCGATGATGCCGCGGAACTGTTTTACGATATCAAGATCGGAATCACCGGTGATCATGTAAACGTAGAGATCTGCGTTTTCGCAGGAAACGGTCATTGTATCTGAAGTCGTGTAGCCGATATCGAAACGCAGGGTGCCCGGATAATCGAAGAAGAATCCTACGTGTGTCTTGCCGGAGATGATGATGAAGTTGTGTGCTGCATACAGAGAGGTTTTGCTCTCTACGTGATTTGGATCATCGGCGCAGTCACTGATGTAAAGAAAGCCGCGTTTGTTGATGCCGCGATTGGCTTCGCCAAGTCCGAATACCATGTCATCGTCAGCAAGCTTTGTAGTGAAAGAGAAGCCGTTCTCGGTGGAGAAGGTACCATAATCCGGGTTTCCTTCGGAAGAGGGGATCTCTTTTACAACAGCTTCGGTTTCAAATGGGGTTCCGTAGACAAATTTTTTTACCATGTCATCCTCCTTGTAAAATAAATGGAAAATATAGTGTTTTGGTTAGGTTTAGCGCAACACCTTTGTAATTTTATTATAACAGGGATCGGAAAAATGTCTAGCAAAATTCTTCCTTTTTTTAACAAAAAAACGTGTACAGAAAAAAATCCGGTTATGTTGGCAGGACTTCTGCGCGTTTCCGGAAATCTCTCGGCGTACAATGGTAAGTACGCAGAAAGATTTTGGAATAATAGCTCTGATGATTGAAACCGCATGCGGTACAGATTTCCGCGATGGACATTTTGGTTGTGTTTAGCAGATGACAGCTCACTTCCAGACGGTAATGATTCAGAAAATCAATCGGGCTCTGGCAAAGATAGCGGCGGAAAATCTGACAGCATTTATTGCGGCAGACTTTTCGGCGGCGGCGATCTCTTCCAGATTGATGGATTCACTGTAGTGGCTATAAATATAGGAAACCATATCGCGCTGGATCAGAAGATCTGGATCCTGTGAGACGGCGGTGTTGCCGTCCGGCATCATCGGATGCGTGCGCAAAAGACGGCACCACAAAAGGGAAAGCAGAGCAGCAGCCTCGATTTCGTAGCGGTCGGCTGTTCCTTCTTCAGCCGGAGAATTTTCGGGAGGGTCTGCAGCGCTTCAGTATCTTCCGGATTTTCCGGCTTCAGATGAAGATATTCCAGAGCCGGATTCGAAAGCACCGGCGTAATATAAGACTGGTACAGAACGCTGTTCGCGGTGAGGATTTTCGGATGGCACAGGATACAGATAAAGTCACATTCCTGGCCGTTTTCAGAATATCCGTAGTGCATCTGGCGGGAATTGACGATAATCGCTCCCCGGCGTTTAAAAGGACTCTTTTTCCATTGATATAGTAGTTCATCTGACCGGAGCGGATCTGTACCCATTCGATATCCTCATGCCAGTGGCAGAGCGCCCGGTGATCCGGATAGGAAGAAAGCAGTCCTTCCCGGATATAAAGCGGAATGCCGACTTCATCGTAGCGGACGATCTCGGATGCGTCCTGCATGACTTTTGTAATTGGGTCATTCATCATAAAAACCTCCGTGAAAAAGTACAATTATTATAAAAAATAAGGAATATTGTCGTAGAAAAAACGCAAAACCTAAGATAATATGATTATAACATATACGTGTATGGAATAAAACAGAAAAAAGGAAAAAGAAATGAAAAATCAGAGGGAAATCAAGAAAAAAGATCCAGAATTCTACCGGAAACTTCTTGCACTACTGATCCCGATGGTTGTACAGAATCTGATGAATGCACTGGTAAGTGCGTCCGATGCGTTAATGGTCGGTACGCTGGACCAGAATTCCCTGTCTGCAGTTTCGCTTGCCACACAGATTTCTTTTGTCCTGAATCTCTTTTATGCGGCGATTACGATCGGAACAACGGTCATGGTCGTTTATTTCCTGCTGAATCTGGATGAAATGATTAAGCTTCCTGCCGTATACAGACACTATAAAAAATATCAGTGGGTGAATAATATTACCAGGGAGGATACAGAAGATTGAAAATGAGAAGTAGAGGGTATCCATTACCTTAATCGCATCACAAACAAGCCATCTTTCGGTGGCTGTTTTAAAAATTGAATATCGTATACACTAAGGCTATGCAGTTGCTGACTTGATTTTATAACCTTGATTTCTGGCGATCATGAGTGCCTGCTCTACGGTAATTTCACGATCCACAGGTGGTAAATCAGATTTTCGATAAAGTTCAGCATTATAGTTTTCTCCGTTCTTTAATATGTGGTATAATGCGGTAAGAAGCATTCTTGCTATCGCAATGATTGCTTTCTTGTGACCGCGACGTTTTTTGATACGGAGATAGCGGTTGCGAATTTCAGGATGCTTATTACTTTTAACAACAGCGTTTGCACACTGTACTAAAAGAGGTTTGATGTAGCATCCGGCCTTGGAAACCCGGACAGATTTTTTCTTCCCTGCACTTTCATTGTTGGTCGGAGTAAGGCCAGCCCATGAACACAAGTGTTTCGCCGAAGGAAAAGCCTCCATATTGGTACCAATTTCGGAAATAATTCCGATGGCAGTGAAATCACTGCTGATACCAGGAGCGGTTTGAAGAATGGCAAGTTCCTGCTGATAGGGAGTGGCGAGCGCAAGAATGAGTTCTTCAAGCTCTGCTTTCCGGGCTTCAAGGTTTTCATAATGAGCTTTGATTACTTTGAGCTTACCTGCCTGTTCCGGAGTGATATATCCGTCAATGGCATCACGAAGTTCAGGAAGTTTCTTTTTTAAACTTTTGAAAACAAGAGGTTCAAGGTCAAAGGAAGTATCTGCGGGATCTTCCAAAATCTTATCCAGTATCGCCTGAGCAGATTTGCCGAAGGTGTCCGAGACAACGTTTCCCAACTGGATATTGGAAACCGTGAGACAGTTCTGCAAACGATTCTTTTCACTTGATTTGAAGCAGGTCAGTTTGAAACGGTAGCGCATAAGGTCACGAAGCTGGCGGATGTCAGCGGGTGGCATAAAGCTTCCGGCAACAAGATCATGCTTAAACAGGTCAGCAATCCATTTGGCATCTTTCTTGTCAGTTTTCTTTCCACGGATAGCCTTAACGTATTTCGGATGGGCAAGGACAATCGAACAATCTTTTTCCAAGATGTTATAAACAGGAATCCAGTATTTACCGGTGGATTCCATACAGACATCCTTGCAATTCCTGTCGAGTAGCCATTGTAACAAAGTTTTCAGACCGCTCGTGTAGGTCGAAAACCGGTGGCTCTCGTAAGAAGTGACACCTTTATCGTTCGTAGAAGCGATGCAGGCGACTACAAAAGTCTTGTGGACATCAATGCCACAACAGATTTTGTACACGATTTTTAAAGCCATAGGGACTCCTTTCAGAACCGGGAGGTTCGCTAAAGATTATAGGGAGAGACGGGGCATTGACTGAACGCCTAAGCCATAAACGAGAATGTTTATACAAAGATAAGATTACGTGCTTGAAGTCACACTTATTTGTGCTTGAAAAGGCGAACTACACATATAATAATGCGGTCATCCGGCAAGCCGGACAGCCCACTCACCTCTCCGTGATTTGTAGTATACCGAGTTCCCTACAAGAAGAATTATAAAGAAAAAATGAGCTCAGGGAAACATTTTCATAACGTTTTGTGCCTGAGCGAAGCGAAAGGAATGGATATAATAATGAATAGAGGAATAACACAGAAACAGTATCTGGGGTTGGTCCCGCCGACGGAGGAGGACGCCCGCTCCAGCCAGATGCGGATACTGGATGCATTAAAAGAGAAAGGAATCACCGCATCATTTACCCTTCCAGCGCTGCAGAAACTGTATCCCATCTGCGATGAGGCAGACTATAACATAACGGTTTCCCTCGCATGGAATGGAAGCATCTGGCAGGTGGTTGATCTGGAAGCGGGCGATACAGCAGCAGAGCATTACGCTATGCCGCTGATCTTGGAAGTACGACCGTCGTTGTGCGCCTGGTAAACTGCAGCGACGGTACTGTGCTTGCCGAGGAGAGCGAATACAACCGCCAGACTGCCTATGGAACCGATATTCTGACGAGAATCTTTGCCTGTAAGGATAAACCGGAGGTACTGCAGGACATCCGTGCGTGTACGATGGAGACATTTACACTGCTCTTTGAAAAACTTCGCCAAAAGACAGGAATTGCGCCGTCGGATGTTCTCTCAATGGTCGTATCCGGCAACACAACGATGATCCATTTCCTGCTGGGACTGGATCCGTTCTGCGTCTTTTCATCCCCGTACGCCGTGCGCGCAGACCGCGTCGGATTCCTTCCGGCGAAAGAGATGGGATTTCCCATGAAGGGATGTGTCTACTGCGTGCCGGGAAAATCCAATTACCTGGGCGGTGATATATTAAGCGGTATGATCGCAACGGAACTCTATAAAAAAGAAACGATCAGCGTTTTTTTTGATATCGGAACGAACGGCGAGCTTGTCGTCGGAAACCGGGAATTTCTGCTCTGCGGCGCAGGCGCTGCCGGTCCGGCGCTCGAGGGCGGCGTGGTCAAAACCGGCATGCGAGCTGCAGAAGGCGCTGTTGATACGGTAAAAATAGAAGACGGGAAAATCCAGTGCCATGTAATCGGAGAGGGTAAGCCAAAGGGCATCTGCGGTTCCGGCATTATCGATCTGCTCGCGGAATTATTCCTAAATGGCTGGATCAACCTGTTCGGTACCCTGCAGCCGGAGCGGTCCGAAAAGATCAAGGAAGACCCGGAGACGGGAGAGTGGTGCGTTGAATATAGTGAAGGGCTGTGCTTCTATCAGAGTGATATCGCCGAATTCCTTCGTACAAAGTCAGCGGCCTACACGATGGTTGAGTACATGATGCGTGAATCCGGCATTTCCATGGAAGAAATTGACCGGTTTTACGCGGCTGGTGCATTTGGAAAGCACGTTTCAAAGGAATCCGCCATCACGATCGGCATGTACCCGGATATGGACCGCAGCCGCCTGATCTGCGCCGGAAATACGTCGCTTGCGGGAGCAGAAAAAATCCTGCTGGATCGGACCTGCATCGACGATATTGACCGCATTCTGGACGAGATGGTCTACATCCAGTTCGGCCAGGTCGCCGCTTTCATCTCTATGATGAAAGCGGCCCAGGCAATCCCACACACGGATCTGGAGCTGTTTCCGAGTGTACAGAAGAAGCTCGAAGAAAAACAAAAAGAGAAATAATGGCAATTGCTTGACCGCAGTCGAATTGTGTCATATACTTACTATTGATAATGAGAATCAATAAGGAGTGAAATATATGACACTGAAAGAACTGCCGATCGGCAAAACAGCGACCGTCCGCACGGTAGGAGGAGAGGGCGCGCTGCGGCAGCACTTCCTAGATATGGGAATCATTCCGGGGGCGGAAGTGACGATGGTAAAGTATGCACCGATGGGAGACCCTGTGGAAGTGCGGATTCACAGCTATGAACTGACACTCCGCCTCGCCGATGCCGGACGGATTGCCATTGATGAGATGCGGGACGCTGTAAAAGAAAAAGAGCAGCCGGATGCGAAAGCAATTCCGCATCCCGGCTTTGGAGAGGGCGGAAAGTACCACAATAAGGCAGAGGAGCATCCGCTGCCGGAAGGAGAGCTGTTGTCCTTTGCGCTGGCCGGAAACCAGAACTGCGGCAAGACCACCCTGTTCAACCAATTAACGGGATCCAACCAGCACGTCGGAAACTTCCCCGGCGTGACCGTAGACCGGAAGGACGGTGAAATCCGCGGCCAGAAAAACACGCTGGTCACCGATCTTCCCGGCATTTATTCGATGTCGCCGTATTCAAGCGAAGAGATCGTCACCCGGAATTCGTTCTGAACGAGCATCCGCGCGCATCATCAATATTGTAGATGCGACAAATATCGAACGAAACCTGTATCTGACGATGCAGCTGATGGAACTCGACGTTCCGATGGTACTGGCCCTCAACATGATGGATGAGGTACGCGAAAACGGCGGTTCTGTGCTCGTGAACCAGATGGAAGAGAGACTTGGCATCCCGGTTATCCCGATTTCCGCTGCAAAAAACGAGGGAATCGATGAACTGGTTGCCCATGCTGTCCATGTGGCCAAATACCAGGAAAAACCGGGCAGAAAGGACTTCTGTGAGGCGAATGACCACGGCGGTGCCGTCCACCGTGCGTTGCATGCGATCATGCATCTGATCGAGGATCACGCCGCAAGGGCGGATATTCCGGTGCGGTTTGCGGCGAGCAAGCTGGCAGAGGGCGATGCGCTGATCCTGGAGCAGCTGGCCCTCGATGAAAACGAGAAAGAGATGCTCGAGCATATCGTCTGTCAGATGGAGACGGAGCGTGGCCTGGATCGCGCGGCGGCGATTGCGGATATGCGTTTTAATTTTATTGAAAAAGTCTGCCGTGAGACCGTGGTAAAACCAAAAGAGAGCCGCGAGCATGTGCGGAGCACAAAAATTGACCGTGTGCTGACCGGAAAATATACGGCTCTGCCATGTTTTGCCGGGATTATGGCGGCTGTCTTTTTCCTGACCTTCCATGTGATCGGAGCATCGCTGCAGAGTGTGCTGGAGGTTCTGATCGGAAAACTGACCGAGCTCGTGGACAGCGCCATGACAGCATGGGGCGTCAATCCGGTGCTTCATTCCCTTGTGATTGACGGTATTTTTAACGGCGTCGGAAGTGTCTTAAGCTTCCTTCCGATCATCGTCACCCTGTTTTTCTTCCTGTCCATTCTGGAAGACAGCGGCTATATGGCGCGCGTGGCATTTGTGATGGATAAGCTGCTCCGGAAAATCGGCCTCTCCGGCCGCAGTATCGTGCCGATGCTGGTCGGTTTTGGCTGTACCGTGCCGGGCGTCATGGCGAGCCGCACCCTGCCTTCCGAGCGTGACCGGAAAATGACGATCCTATTAACTCCGTTTATGAGCTGTTCGGCAAAACTTCCGATTTACGCGTTCTTTACCGCCGCATTCTTCCCGAAATACAGTGCCTTGTGATGGTTCTTCTGTATTTCGGTGGTATCTTCATGGCTGTCCTGATGGCGATGCTGATGCAGGGAACTTTATTCCAGGGGGAAGCCGTTCCGTTTGTCATGGAGCTTCCAAACTACCGCATGCCGGGGGCAAAAAATGTCGGACAGCTTTTGTGGGATAAGGCAAAAGACTTCCTGCAGCGGGCATTCACCGTCATTTTTGTTGCCACGATTGTGATCTGGTTTTTACAGACCTTTGGAACGCATCTCAATGTCGTGGAGGACTCCAAGGACAGCATTCTCGCCGTTGTCTCCGGCCGTCTCGCCCCGGTTTTTCGGCCGCTTGGATTTGGAGACTGGAGAGTATCGACCGCCCTTCTAACCGGATTTATGGCAAAGGAGAGTGTCGTCTCCACACTTTCCGTACTGTTCGGCACGACCGCGCAGCTGACCGAAATTCTGACACCGGTTTCCGCATTAAGCCTTCTGGTTTTCTGCCTCCTCTATACGCCGTGTGTGGCGGCAGTCGCTTCCATCAAGCGGGAGCTTGGCGGCAGATGGGCAGCCGGTGTTGTCGTTTCCCAGTGTGTGATCGCCTGGCTGGCAGCTTTTGTCGTACATGGCTTTGCACTGCTGTTTGGCATGTAAAAAAGAACATTAAATAAGAAAAGCTCTGCAGAACAGAAAATGCAAAATTCTGATCTGCAGAGCTTTTGATATATGGCTGGTAAAAAAATGCCGGTTTTAAATTTTTCGTATCACATGCTTTAAAATTCTTGTCTTGTGGAGCAGAAAGATCGAGCAGTCCATAAACAGATGGGCAAGAAAGGTGCTCAAAATGACGCCATTTGATTTCAGCAGAAAGCCGACATGGAACCCATACCAGCACACGAAACCGGAGTAGGCGCTCATGATGACAAGAAGCGGTAGATTTTCCAACACGCCCCGCATCGTTTCAAGAAAACTCTTGACCGTAAAGTCGAAATACAGGAAGCGGCCGACCGTCAGCGTCAGGAAATAGAGAATCAGCCCGTCATAATTCGTGTCCTCGTAGATAAAGCGGATGTACAGGAGAATCAGTACAATATAGAAGACCGAAATCAGCCGCACCGATGCTTTCTGCTCCGGCTCAAGATGCGTGAGCTTTACGAGAACCACATCGAGCCAGCTTGTCAGAAAGACGGAGAGCACGATAAAGACAAGAAGCACCACATCCTGATACTTCTCCCAGTACATCGAAATCTGCGGCAGACGCTCGTCGATAATGTAGTAGAGGGAGAGGAAGAGAAGAATCGAAGTGCCGGAGAAAACCAGCTCATAAAAGCTTTCCACAATCTGATACTGCCTGCGCTGGTGTTTCTTCCGGCGTATTTTTTTCGCTTTTTCCTCTGTCTCCTCTTTTAGCTGCCGCTGAATCTGCAATTTTGCAATCAGAAGCACAAGGGCAAGCACCAGAATCAGCCGAGCAGTGAGACAAGCAGAAAACTGCCCACATTGGCGGGATCAAAATAGTGAAGAATATAGTATCGTTTCAAATAAAATCACCTCTTCTGGAAATTCTTTTTTTGATTTCTCTTCACTTTAGTACCAAATCCGGAAAAAGTAAAGTACAAAAATGAGAACAGAAAGAAAGTGTCTGATAAAAAATGACCGAAATGGAGAGAATAAAGTGATCAATGCGTGACAGGGAAGAAAAGATGACGATCAGTCAAAGTCGGTCAAAACAGGGCGATAAACCGGGAAAATCCGTCACAAAACTCTAAACTTATGCAAATGTGACAAAAAGAGAAGGGAAAATTCATGAAATATTAATGATTGATTTTGAATGAATATGACGATATGATAATCTTATCAAAGCAAAAACGATCAAAATAAAGCAGGAGGGAAATATGATTTACACAGTGACATTCAATCCGTCTCTGGACTACATTGTATCGGTGGAAGACTTCAAGCTCGGCCTTACCAACCGCACAAGCTCCGAGCTGATGCTTCCGGGCGGAAAAGGAATCAACGTATCGACCGTACTTGGAAACCTTGGAATTGAGAGCACAGCGCTCGGATTTCTGGCAGGCTTTACCGGAAAAGAAATCGCGGGACGGCTCGACCAGATGGGAATTAAAAACGGCTGCATCTGGCTGGAAGAAGGATATTCCCGCATCAACGTCAAATTAAAGAGCATTGACGGAACTGAGATCAACGGACAGGGACCCGAAATCCCGGAGAAAAAAGTGGAAGAGCTGATGAAACAGCTTTCCGCACTCGGCGAGGGCGACGTTCTCTTCCTCGCAGGCAGCATCCCGTCATCCATGACAGATGATGCCTATCAGAAAATTATGGAAATGCTCGACGGCAAGGGCGTCCGCATCGTCGTAGACGCGACCCGTGATCTGCTGATGAAGGTTCTGCCGTACCACCCGTTCCTCATCAAACCGAACAATCACGAACTCGGCGAGATTTTCGGTGTGGAATTAAAGACAAGAGAGTCGGTTGTTCCGTATGCAAAACAGCTGCAGAAAAAGGGCGCACAGAACGTTCTGGTTTCCATGGCAGGCGAAGGAGCCGTTCTCGTTGCCGCATCCGGTGAGGTCTTTGAAGCTCCGGCCCCGAAAGGAAAGCTTATCAACGGCGTCGGCGCAGGCGATTCGATGGTAGCCGGATTCATGGCAGGCTACATGGAAAAAGAAGATTACCTCCATGCGTTCCATATGGGAATCGCAGCGGGAAGTGCAAGTGCTTTTTCTGAAAACCTTGCAACCCGGGAGGAAATTGCATCTGTCTACGAACAGATTACAAAATAAAAGGGAGGACGTCTCATGAGAATCACAGAGTTGCTGGACATCCGCAGTATTGCGCTGGATGCCGCACCGAAAAGCAAACAGGAAACGCTTGATGCAGCCGTAGCGCTGATGGTCAAAAGCGGAAAGATCACAGACGAAGATGCGTACCGTGCACAGGTTTACGCAAGAGAAGAAGAGAGCACCACAGGAATCGGAGAGGGAATTGCGATTCCGCACGGAAAATGTGATGCAGTAAACAAACCGGGCCTTGCAGCCATGGTGATCCCGAACGGCGTTGATTTTGATTCTCTCGATGGAGAGCCGGTCACCTGCTGTTCCTCATCGCAGCGCCGAACACAAAAGACAACGTTCACCTCGATGTCTTAAGTAAACTTTCCATGATGCTGATGGATGAAGAGTTCACCAAGAGCCTTCGAAACGCAAGGACACCGGAAGAGTTCCTTGCCATTATCGACCGCGCCGATGAAGAGAAAAAGAGCGTAGATGAGCGTCTTGCAGAGCCGGTGGAAGCAAAAGAAAATCAGGTGAAGATTCTCGCCGTTACTTCCTGCCCGACCGGTATTGCCCACACTTACATGGCAGCCGAGGGAATCGAGAAAGCAGCGAAAGCAAAAGGATGCTTCGTAAAAGTCGAGACACGAGGCTCCGGCGGAGCGAAAAACGTGCTGACTGCACAGGAAATCGCCGATGCGGACTGCATCATCGTTGCAGCCGACGCACAGGTTCCGATGGATCGTTTCGACGGAAAGAAAGTCATCCAGCGCCAGGTATCCGACGGTATCAGCAAAGCAGATGAGCTGATCGAGCTTGCGATGTCCGGAAACGCACCGGTTTACAAGAGCGGCAATGCGCAGACAGCCGCAGCAAGCACGAAGAAGAACAGCGGCGGTATCGGCCACCAGCTGTACACCCAGCTGATGAATGGTGTTTCCCATATGCTTCCGTTCGTTGTCGGCGGCGGTATTCTGATCGCAATTGCATTCCTGATCGACGGACTTCTTGTTGATATGAACTCCCTTGATGCCGCAGCCAGATCAAACTTCGGTACGATTACCCCGGCTGCAGCGATGTTCAAACAGATCGGCGGCGTGGCATTCGGCTTCATGCTCCGGTTCTTGCAGCTACATCGCCATGCAATCGGCGACCGGCCGGCACTTGCCCTTGGTTTTGTCGGCGGTATGATGGCATCGAGCGGAACCTCCGGTTTCCTTGGAGCACTTGTTGCCGGTTTTGCAGCAGGCTACATTATCCTTGTCCTCCGCAAAGCATGTGAGAAACTTCCGGAAGCACTCGAAAAGATTGCGCCGGTTCTGATTTACCCGGTAGTCGGCATCCTTGCGATGGGACTTCTGATGCTCTTCATTGTAGAGCCGATCATGGGAACCGTCAACACGGTACTGAACAATGGTCTTGCTCCATGGGCGGATCCAGCAAGCTGATCCTTGGCATGATCCTCGGCGGCATGATGGCCATCGACATGGGCGGCCCGTTCAACAAAGCAGCTTACGTATTCGGAACAGCAGCCATCGCAGCAGGAAACTACGACATTATGGCATCCGTTATGATCGGCGGTATGGTTCCTCCGTGTGCGATTGCACTTGCAACCCTGCTGTTCAAAGATAAATTTACAAAAGAAGAAAGAGAATCCGGTCCGACCAACTTCATCATGGGGCTCGCCTTCATCACCGAGGGTGCGATTCCATTCGCAGCAGCAGACCCGATCCACGTTCTTCCGGCCTGCATCATCGGCTCTGGCCTCGCAGGTGCGCTCTCCATGGCATTTGGCTGTACCTTAATGGCACCGCACGGCGGCATCTTCGTTGTACCGGTTATGGGAAATGCGCTGCTTTATCTGGTGGCAGTTGTCATCGGAACAGTGGTATCCGCAGTTCTGCTTGGAGTTTTAAAGAAAAAAGTTGCATAAAAGAGTAGAAAAAAGACAGAAAACAAAGTAAAATAAAAATATCAAAGATCCTATGGGAGGAAAAAATCATGAAAGAATTTAAGTATGTTGTAACAGATCCAGAAGGAATCCACGCTCGTCCGGCAGGAATGCTGGTAAAAGCAGTCAAAGAATTTTCCTGTGATATCAAGATCGCAAAAGACGGAAAAGCCATGAACTGCAAAGCCATCTTCGGCATCATGGGACTGGCTGTAAAACAGGGCGAAGAAGTTACCCTGACCTTCGATGGAGCAGATGAAGATGCTGCATACGAAGCAATCAGCAATTTCATGAAAGAGAACTTGTAATTCTACAGAGCCATGCGGAATGGAAGAAAAAAGTGCGAATCATGCTTGCATGAATGAGTGCTTTTTTCTGGAATTCCATATGGCGAGAAGCCACATCGAAATGGAGCGTAAGCGGAATTGAGATGGGGCTCTGGAGAATTACAATATAGTAATCGGCAGGAGCGTGTTTGAAAAACTTTCTGAAACTAAGAAATCCTTTTTAAACACGCTCCGGCTGTCTGGACAGAAAATTCGGATATCGAGAACAAAGGTGGAGAAAACTTATGCAGATTTATCAGGGAAAAAGCGTATTTTCCGGCATTGCGATCGGAAAGATCCGCGTATACAAAAAGAATGAGCGTCAGGTAAAACGTGTGAAAGTAGAAAATCCGGATGCGGAGATGGCACGGTTTGAGGAAGCAAAGGCAAAAGGAATCGCACAGCTTGGCGTTCTGTATGAAAAAGCATGCAAAGAGGTTGGCGAGGCCAATGCAGCGATCTTCGAGGTACATCAGATGATGATGGAGGACGACGGCTACAACGAGTCCGTCGAGAATATTATCAAGAGCCAGGGCGTCAACGCTGAGTATGCCGTTGCAACGACAGGCGACAACTTTGCGCAGATGTTTTCTGCCATGGACGATGATTACATGAGAGAGCGCGCGGCAGACGTAAAGGATATTTCCGAGCGTCTGATCTCCATCTTAAACGGAGACGACACCGACGCATCCTTAAACGACGAACCGGCGATCATCGTGGCAGATGACCTTGCGCCGTCTGAGACGGTACAGATGGATAAGGACAAAGTTCTTTCTTTTGTTACCGTACACGGTTCTTTAAATTCCCACACCGCTATCCTTGCAAGAACCATGGCGATTCCGGCACTGGTCGGAACACCGCTTCCGCTGGATGAGAGCGTAGACGGAAAGCTCGGCATCGTGGACGGATCCGATGGAACCATCTATGTTGATCCGGACGAGGAGACTCTTGCTGCCATGCAGAAGCGCCGCACCGAGGAGGAGGAAAAGAAAAAACTGCTCCTCACCTTAAAGGGAAAAGAAAATATTACACTGGATGGACAGAAAATTCTGCTGTATGCTAATATTGGAAACATCAAAGACCTTGCGGCTGTCATGCAGAACGACGCGGGCGGCATCGGCCTGTTCCGAAGCGAGTTATCTATCTTGAGCAGGATCACTATCCAACAGAGGAGGAGCAGTTCCGTATCTACAAACAGGCAGCAGAGACGATGGCGGGAAAACGCGTCATCATCCGTACCCTCGATATCGGTGCCGATAAACAGTGCGATTATTTCGAGATGGAAAAAGAGGAGAACCCGGCACTTGGCTGCCGTGCGATCCGCATCTGCCTGACGCGGCCGGAGATCTTCAAGACACAGCTTCGCGCGCTGTTCCGCGCAAGCGCATATGGAAAAATTGCCATTATGTATCCAATGATCACAAGTGTCGGCGAGGTTCGCCAGATCAAAGCGATTGTGGAGGAAGTAAAAGCTTCTCTCGCTGAGCAGGGCATTGAGTACGGAAATCCAGAGCAGGGTATCATGATCGAGACCCCGGCGGCTGCCATCATCAGCGATGAGCTGGCAAAAGAGGTTGATTTCTTCAGTATCGGAACGAACGACCTCAGTCAGTACACCCTCGCGATCGACCGCCAGAACACAAAGCTGGATCCGTTCTTTGATCCGCATCACCCGGCGATCCTGCGCATGATTCAGATGGTTGTGGAGAATGCACACAAAGCCGGCATCTGGGCCGGTATCTGCGGCGAACTCGGCGCTGACCAGGAGCTGACAAAAGAGTTCCTTGCGATGGGCGTAGATGAACTTTCCGTTTCTCCGGGAAGCATCCTTCCGCTCCGCAAGATCATTCTGGAAACAAACGTGGCAGAATATAAGGCAGGAAAGAAATGTTAACACAGCAGAGACATGAGATAATTTTGAAACTGTTAAAAGAAAAGGGAAGCATCACCGTGACGGAAGTCCGGGATCTTCTCGATACATCGGAGTCCACGGTACGCCGCGATATCACAGCGCTCGACAAGGAGGGCAAGCTGGAAAAGGTATTCGGCGGCGCCGTGGAAGCCGGCCAGAAGGTGACGGCACACGAGTACACCGTTGCACAGAAAAATGAGCTGAACTGCGATGCCAAACGGAAAATCGCAGAATATGCGGCATCCCTCATCGAGCCGGACGATTTCGTCTTTCTCGACGCGGGAACGACAACGGCGCATATGATCGATTTCATCCGGGCAACCTCCGCCGTTTTCGTGACAAACGCCGTTGACCACGCACGGCGGCTGGCATCACGCGGGTTTAAGGTCATTCTGGTAGGCGGCGAGCTCAAAAGCTCCACAGAAGCCGTCGTCGGAAACCAGGCAATCCGCACGATCCAGGAGTATCATTTCACCAAAGGCTTTTTCGGAACAAATGGCGTAACCCGAAGAAGCGGCTGCACAACCCCGGACGTCAACGAGGCCGTCACCAAAAAGACCGCCATGGAACAGTGCCGCCAGTGCTACGTCCTCTGCGACGCAAGCAAATTTAACAGCATCAGCTCCGTCACCTTCGCAGACTTCGAAAAACCAATCTTCATCACCGACCGGAAAGTGATCGGATATGAGAAGAGCAAACATATCATCGCGTGCGACGAAGAACAGAAATAAAAGGCCAATATCTTACACACACATAAAGAGAGAAGAGTCCCTGATCTGCAAAGAAATTGTTTGCAGATCAGGGACTTTTTCACTTTATTTATCTGCTGTGTGTGAAAAGCGTTTACTGCCGGATATACTCGCTGAAGTCCTGCATCACGCGGTCCATCAGTTCCATGTTCTGGCGGGAGTATTCCAGGGCGCTCTGACCGATCTGGTTAGTCTGATCAATGCCGGCCTGGATATATTCTTCCGTGAAGCGGAAACTGCCAAGTGATGCAATTAATGTGTCGGCGACATTGTCAAACTGGTCGGACGGGGCAATCACGCCGAACAGATCCATGGCACCACGCTTGGTGTGATGTCAACACCGCCGATTTCATAGGAACCGGCATCGACAATCGATCCCTGGAAAATTCCCTTACAGGGCGCGCCTGTGACGGAAGTGAGGTCAGCTTTCAGCATCGACTCCGAAACGGCATACGGCGACAGAAATGTTGTGACGGGTTGCTCGACGATGTTGGAGAGATTATGGACATCCGCAAAGTTATAGGAAGATCCCATAATCGTGTAGTAGGCCGCTTCATATTCATCGAGCCCGTCAAGGCACGCGGTCAGCTACCCAGTTCGAGAACAGGAAGGTCACTCAGATAGTCATTTCCGCCGCTCATCGCAAGATATCCGTCCTTTCCTTCCTGACTCTTAAAATACGGTCCAAGCTCTCCGTAAAAGAAAATCTGTGCATCCGGGTTCTGCGGATCATAAGCACGGAAGCAGAAGCTGCATAGGCGCCGCCGGTCTCGATGGTCCAGCCTTTCGGGAGCTGCATCGTAAAGTTGCCGCCGTCGTAGGATTCCAGCGTATACGTGCCGGAAGACGAGGAAGATGATGGAGCAGGTGCTACAGAGGATGCATCACCGGAAGATGGCTGGGAACCGGAGTCGCTGGAGGAGGATGGTGATGATGGAAGCGTCACATCCGCAGTATAGGAGTCTGCTGCAAGGCCGCGGATGTTCAGCACCTTCGCAAGACTGCAGTCCACCAGATAAAAGAGTCCGCCCGACTGCTGGGACTGCTGTTTTTCTGGGAGAGATATTCATCCCATCCCTGAGAATCAAGCTGGATAATCACCCCGCTGTTGTCATCCGTCGTTGCATCAAATGGAAGCGTTGTTGTCTCAATCAGAAAATACTGTCCCGAATTTTCCCACGTCTCGACCGCCACCTGTGCATGGCCCGGTGTAAGGATCAGAAACGGATGCATATTGGCGGACTGCAGGACGCTGGCCATCAGAACGGCCGTCTCAATACAGATTCCGGACTTGCTGTTTAAAACGGCGTCCGGCATCAGCACGCGTTGCGTGGCATCAAACGAGTACGGGCCCATATTGTAGCGAACGCCCATCGCGCTGATGGCACTCTGGATCGCGGCAACCTGATAAAAAGTAACGTATGCTTCCTGCCCCTGTACGAAACCGTAGCTGTACTGATAGCCGGGAAGTTTCCCATAGTCCCGTCCAAAGTTATTTTCCAGCCAGGAAATTGCATTCCGCCGGACGGCAAGCACGCCGTCTGAATCCGGTGTCATCCAGGCGAGCAGATTATCGTTCTGCACGACACCGAACTCATCGCTGTATGTTTTGTAATCGTAAATGCTGTAGAGCTTGATTGCCTTGCTCTCTTGGGCCAGAACATCGCCGGTTGCACAGTCGGTCACTTTCAGAATCAGCTGCGTTTCCTTTGTCGAGGAGAGATTCGGGAGCTCGCTTAAAATGGGCGGCTTGATCATCAGATACGTCATTTCCGGGGAAAGCGTGACTTTCTGTTCATAAACCTGGGTAAAGCCGGGGATCTCCGCCGTGACCAGAACATCACAGTAGGATTTGTCGGTATACATCAGCAGATTGACGGCAGAATCCGCAGCCGGATACAGGTTCGGGTAAATCTCATCGACCAGCGAATGATAAATAAAAACGATCGAATCCTGCGAAACATAACTGTTTTCCGGAACTTTCTTCTTTTCGCAGGAAGAGAGAATTTCACTTCCAAAAACCTTCAGATTGTTTTCCAGGACATCCGCGCTGTGCACATATTCCCGCACCATCAGATCCGCGATCTGTTTTTCGTATGCATTTCCTTCGATAGTCACGCGGCTGATGATCTGATCGGCAGAGTAGGAGAGAAGGACATCTCCTGCCGCTGCCGACGATACAGACTGCAGATAGCTGGTCAGCATATCAAAAGCACCTACGTAATGCGTCCAGAGCGTGGAAAGATAGGACGGTGTTGGAAGGGCAAGCAGATTTTCCTTGACGCGGACCGTCGTGGAATACAGATCACCAAGGTACTGCTGAAAACTGCTCTGTGCGGGATTTGCTGCTTCCAGAAGTTCGAGGGAAGCATCGTACTGCGCCGTATAGAAAGTCAGAGTTTCCTGCATGGCATTCAGATACAAAAGCATGTCTTCAAAATATTCCTTCTGTTCCTGTTCGATAGCCTTTCCAAAATCGGAGGACGGCGCACCGCTCTTTTCAATCTGCTGCTGCAGTTCCTGCACGGCAGCGACTTTTTCTTCGAGAAGTGTCAGCTTTGTGCGGCACTGTTCCACGTAAGCATCGCTGTCCTTGTTTTCGGAAAAGGTACCGGTTGCTCGGTCATCTCATTGGAAAAAGAAATCATCTCGTCGATGAGAGACTGCGCTTCTGTGACAGAAGCAGTCACCTGGGTCAGATACGCATCGTCTGCGGCGCTGCCTGTTCCGCCGCATCCAAAGAGTACGGAACAGAGAAAAACCAGGACCAGAAATGTGCCGGTTACTCGAAAAATAGGTATTTGTTTCATCTTTTGTCACCTTCCTTCCAATGTTTTATCCTGTGTCCGAAGATCGTCTGCCAGCCGCCAGAGGGCAGCATCGCCGGACAGTTCGTACTGTGTTCTGCCATGTTCAAAATGATGGCTGTTAAAAGAAAAAGAATACGTTTCCCCGTCTGCGTTCGTAAAGAGAAAAAGATCCGAGTCATCCGAGGAAACAAGAGACGTCTCCCCTGTTACGGTAATTTCTGTAAGTGCATTCAGGAACGCTGCAACCGTTTCGGGATCTTTACAGAGACAGCTTTCTTCTGCTTCCCCGAGATGGCGGTACTCGAGCAGAACAGCATTTTCTTTTTGAAGCAGAAAATCCTGTGTCCGCGCATCGCAGTAAGCGGCAAGATTTCCAGATGCGTTCTGCCCCGGCTGTTGACCCGGTGTCGAATCGCAGGAAATCAGCAGACATGCAAGTCCAAGAAAATGCAGAAGAGGAAACAGGATGTTTGGTTTCTCGTTGTTTTTCATGTGCATCCCCTCTCGTCTTTTGTGAAGTTACTTTTATTATACAGGAAATCCCAGGTAGATTCTGCAAAGTTTCCGAATTGTCATGAGCCATAACGGGAATTGCGAATACAAATTGGAAAATACCATTTATAATGAAGAAAACAAAAAGAAAATCACAAAGGAGGAAATGAAAAATGGCATATGAAGAAATGAAATGCAGAAAATGCGGAAAACCGATTCAGTTTGCAGAAGGTGCACCCTGGATTCGGTGTGTGTACTGCGGAGCGGAATATACGAGAACTGCGAAAAAAGAAAAAGCAGGAGAAGTGCAGCCGATCGGAAACGGAGGAAATCCGCTGTTTGAAGCGTTTCTTCCGGCGAGCTGGACGTACCGCGCTGCCGCAGTATGCATATGAACGCATCGCCGCGATAACAAAGACAACCCAGCTTCGCGTAGAGCCGATGGACGCTGGGGTTCTGAAGGAAAAGGCAGCCGCCTGGTTTGGAAGGGAAGCTGGACAGAAGCTGCAGGGAGCCATACACACCGAACAGGGAAAATTCCGCGTGCAGGTATTTGCGGAGGGAAGGAGTTTCCGAGGCTACTTTGCCACGGTTCAGGCCTATCTGGATCCGGGAGAGCGGACCAGGACGGATGCCGGGAGAGACTTTCTCAAAAAAGGAATGGCATTTTTAGGTGCTATGTACGGCATCGGCGGAATGGCATCCTACGATTGGGGCAAAGCGTTCGACGTTCTGCTCCTTACTTTGGAAGGAGACCCGGCGGAATATGAGATGATTTTTGATGAATTTCTGCGGACGATTGCCTACAGCCCGTATTACTATGCCATGCAGGAGGCGGAACTTCGAAGAACCGAGCAAGTTCAGATCAACGGTGCGATGCAGCGGCAGCAGAATGCGATCCGCTCCTCTCAGCAGATTTCCCGCACCCTCTCCGAAACATCGGACATCGTCAATCAGGCGTACTGGGACCGGAGCGAGCGGATGGACGCGTGTGGGAGAAAAATTCCGAGGCGGTCCGCGGTGTCAATTCCTACACCGATTCCACCGGGCGGCAGTACGAGGCGGATGTTGCGTATGACCACGTCTACCGTCGCGGGGATGATACATTTGCCGGAAGTAAAAACGGGAGTGTCGATCTCGGCCCGGAGTGGGAGGAACTGAAACGAAGATAGAGATCTAATTTTCCACAAGCGGCGGAATAAAGTTTTCAATTGCACTCCGAAGCTTCGGATGATGAATGACAAAGTGAATCGTCGGCGCCGTATTCTTCGAAATCATCGCCCATTTTCCTTCGTGGATTTGAAACTGCAGATTGCGGAAGGTGCAGGAGGACGTTTCGGTAAATGTGTAATTTGCATGGGAAGCCGCATAAGCGCGGGTCTGTGCCAGATGCGCCTGGTATTCTGCAAAGGTGTAGAACAGCTGTTTCGGATAAAACAGGCCGGAGAGGGAAAGACACATTGGGTACTGTGCGAACTCTGCCAAATCGGGAAGAGAAAATTCATCCTCAACCGGACTGGTTTTTAAAATTTCCTCCTGTATCTGGCGCTGGGCGGCGGCATAGGATAAAATGGTGCGCCGGTCAGAAGATGGAATACCGCGGGCGGAAAGAAACGTTTCTAAAAAAGCAGCGTCCATCGTATAGAGCGGGAGTGCGGACAGAATATTCCTGCGGGTTCCGTTCTGGTGGGAATCTGCTACGAGAAAAGCCTGCAAAGCACCCGCCTTATCCGCAAGGTAAATATCCATCAGCGGATTGGCATTCTTTAAGAGTTCTTCGGCCCGCTTCCGGTAATAGGCGACTTCCTCTTTTGATTTTGTCAGGTAATACTTTCCGTCACTGTGAAAACCGCTGATCGCTTCACCGGTCAGCGCCGCCGGGCCGGAGACTTTCAGAAAATGCAGAAATACGCTGTTCTGCACGCCTTTTAAGTAGTACGGCGAAATCTGGCCCGTCATATACATCGGAATCCAGCTTTCAAGTCCGAGCATCATTTCGTCAAACGACCGGTCGAGGTTGTGGATCTGGTGGAGATGAAGGCCTTTTTTCAGCATCATCGCCATGCCGAACATCCACTTTTTTGGAAAGTCAGGGTCTTTTGCCATCTCGCTCATCGGCATATCACTGTACATAATCACGGACTCCATTGAGCGCGACAGAACCGTGGCTTTTAAGAAGTCAAGCTCACTTTCCATCATGTCGTGGATGCCGAAGTACGATTTCGAGGTCGGGAGGTGGAACGGCATGGCGGGCGGGAGCTTCAGTTCATCGAAATGGATTGCTTTGATATATTCATTCAGATCGAAGGCATCAAGCTTCGAAAGAAAATGTGAGACGCTGTCTTCCTGTTTTCCTTTTGCTTCCAGCAGATACGTCTGAAGCTTCTGAAAACGGACGGAAGGATCGGCAAGGGATTCGGCCGTGCAGCCAAAAAGCTCAGCAAGGACAGCTTTTTCTGAGGCGGAATCCATTTCTTTGGCGATATACCCCGCAATTACAGCAGCAAATTTTTCCGGCTCTGCAATCTGGCGGGAGCCGCTGCGGAAACGGAAATGGTGGAGGTATTGTAGTTCGTGTACTGGCATAGCGGGAGATGTTGATGTTCAGCAGTGGGATCAACGTATTGAAATTATACCGGAGCTGCTCACGGTCAACAGTGACAAGATCCTCGCAGGAGAGGAAGCTCTTCCGTACTGCATCGGCTGTAAGCGTGGAATTTCCCTTTTGTTCTGAGATCCTGGCAATGCAGAACAGAGCTGGGAAAAGGTGGAAGAGCGCATATCCGGAACGCGTTCTCCAGAGCGGTAGCGGCTGAGCGTAGCCGCGGACAGACCGGAAAGCTCACTTAATTCTTTCGCCGTGCAGGAAAGCATCTGGATGTATTCGTTTAATTTTTCATGAAAGTTCATTACACACCTCGTTTCTTCTGAAAGACAGGTAATTTCTGTGACTTTATTATACAGGGAAATGATGGAAATGGACAGCAGTTTCCGCTTTGGAACATGCCATTTTGGAAATTTGAAGAGGGAGGTTTCCTTGACATTCCTTTCCAGATACGTTATAATAAGAAAAAAAAGCAAAAAGGCTGCCCTTTCGGCGGCTTTTTGTATGACAGATGGTTAGCAAAAACTAACCTGGATCATAAAAATGGGAGGGAAAAAGAATCATGCTTTTGATTTCCCACCGAAACAGCACTCTGACCGGCTGCGACTGGATTCTGCATCTAGAACCGGCAAAAAGATAAGCAGTTTTAATCAACGGGTACCTGTTCGATTGCCTCAAATCTCGTTATTTCCTATATCAACCAGGATACCTCGCATCTGTCCGGAACGCTGAAAGAATTTGCCAAAAAGCAGGAAATTGATGAGCCAATGCTCCTTTCCATGTTGCGCAGCCTGGATCTGGACAGAGAACAGTTTGTAAAAAACATGGAGGAATTTTCCGAGGGACAGAAGAAAAAAGTATTGATTGCTGCCAGCCTTTTAACACCTGCGTATCTCTATCTGTGGGATGAACCGCTGAATTATATTGATGTATTTTCACGGATGCAGATTGAGAAACTGATTGCGCAGTTCCAGCCAACGATGCTGATCGTGGAGCATGATGCAAGGTTTGCCAAAAAGCTGGCAACGAAAGTGGTAGAGCTTTGACCAGAAGAATAAACGGAAAGGTTATGACTGAAAAAAAAACGAGACTTCTTATGGAGGTCTCGTTTTGCTATGATTAAAAATAGTAAAAAAAGGAGGAATTCACATTATGACAAAAAGAAAAATAATGCTGATTACGGTTTGCTTTGCTATTTTTGCTATATCGCTTCTGCTATCCAGACAGTTTTTTAAAAGCGCTGGAAAAAGGAATATGGATGTTCCGGCAGCGGGATCTGAACAGATAGAGGATTCAAAGGATACAGAAGAAAAAAGAAACACAGAAGAAATGACAGAGCTGGAAGAAACAGAAAGAACAGCAGCATCAGAAGGGGCAGCAGAACCGGAAAAAGTATATAGTAACGGCTATTCCGGCGGAGGAGAAACGCTGGCGCTGATCCTGGGAAAAAAGCCGGAACTGTTTACTGCAGCGCTCATGTGCAGCTCCAAATGGGATGGAGCATATGAACCGGTGACAGAGGCAAAAACACCGGTCTATTTTGTGATTGGCGAAAGTGATGAATATTATGGATCAGAACCGTTTAAAGAAGCGTATCAGATTTTATATGAGCTGTATGCAGAGCAGGGTTTAGCAAAATCCGAAATAGACAATTTGCTGGTACTGGATATAAAAGAGAAAAATTACTTTGCAGGAACGAAAGTGACTTATCAGCACGGAGGCGGTTATCTGTTCTGTCGGGATGAAAAAATTATGGGATGGCTGTTTGGACATTAAGAGTCATGGAAAAATATATTGCAAAATTCCAAAGAAGTCTATAGTATGATAGTAGAGCGCGTTTGAAAAATCATTTCCGCATTCTGTGCGTTCCATTTTGCGGTATGTTTCACTCTTTTGCCGGCATGATGGCAGCAAAAAGATAAAATAAAAAAGGAGTCGACATGGAAAGAAAAAATCGTGGCATCTTAAAAAACAAGTTATTTTTGTATCTGACAGAATTTTTTTCCGGAATGTCTGTGATGGCGGTAGAACTTGGTGCGAGCAGGCTGCTTGCCCCGTATTTTAGTTCTTCACAGATTGTATGGACGATCATCATCGGAACCATCATGATTGCTATGGCACTGGGAAATATCTATGGAGGCAGAACGGCGGACAAGTCGCCCAATCCGGACAAGCTCTATGGACGTATCATCGTAGCTGCTTTATGGATTGCGTTAATTCCCGTGGTCGGAAAATATATCATTGTTGGCATTTCTGCGGTTCTGATTTTTTCCGTAAATAACAATTTTCTGATCCTGGCTGCGTTTGTGGCCTGTATGGTAATTTTTGTGTTCCCGTTATTTTTACTGGGTACGGTAACTCCGTCGCTGGTCAAATATTCGGTGAGCAATCTGGATGATAACGGAAAAACGGTGGGAACACTGGGAGCATTCAATACGATCGGCAGCATTATTGGTACCTTTGTGCCGACGTTTGTTACGATCCCTGCGGTTGGAACATCGATCACTTTTCTGATCTTTGCGGGAATTTTACTTGCGTTATCCATCGTGTATTTTGTGATGGAAAAAGCAGGGAAAAAGAAGTGATTGCATCGGTACTTATTTTCGCGTTCTGCTGTGGAACAGGTTATTCCGATTCCTTCGCATTCTGGGAAAACAACCTGACATATGAGGGAGAGTCTGTATACAACTATCTTCAGGTGTACGAAAATGATGAGAGAGTAGCATTGTCTACCAATGTTCTGTTTGGCGTACAGTCTGTCTATATGAAGCAGGATGAACTGACCGGAATGTACTATGATTATGCGATGGCGGCGCCGCTTATGCTCAAAGACAAGCCGACAGATCAGATGGATGTGCTGATCCTTGGCATGGGTACGGGAACCTACGCCACACAGTGCAGGAAATATTTTGGGGACATGAATATCGAAGGCGTAGAAATTGATGAGAAGATCACGGATCTCTCTCGGAAATATTTCTCACTCTCAGAGGATGTTCCGGTGACTACTTACGATGGAAGAGCGTTTTTAAACGCCTCGCAGAAAGCATATGATGTGATTATGGTTGATGCATATCAGGACATCACAATTCCATTCCAGATGTCCTCGAAAGAGTTCTTTGCGCTGGTGAAATCGCATCTGAAGGACGATGGCGTCATGGTGGTAAATATGAATATGCGAGGAACGAAAGAGGGAAACATCAATCAGTACCTTTCAGATACGATTGGAAGTGTCTTTACTACCGAGGTTATCGTCGATGTGGCGGGATCATCCAACCGGGAACTCTTTGCGTCGGACGATCCGGACATCGGAAAGAATCTGACGAAGCATACAGGCGAACTTACAAATGCAAATCTGAAAAATATGATGCAGGAAGTTGCTTCAAATCTTACAGAATATCAAAAAGGAAATTATATCCTCACAGATGACCAGGCGCCGGTGGAACTGCTTGGCATGCAGGTGATCGATGAATTGATTAAAGATGAGGTCCAATACTATAAAGATATCTATAAAGAACGGGGAATCAAAGGGTTGATGGAGTCTCTCTGATATTTGGGCGCAACATGGAAAAGCGTAAATCATGAAAATCTGGCTTGCGCTTACAAATGGGATTTCGATTTTGGTTATGAGCAAGTAGCGAAAGCGGATTGCGAATATCCGCTTGACTAAAGGAAGAAAGGGAAGGTAAATATAATGAAATTACAATCTATTTTTGACCAGACAGATTTGTGCATGCAAGCGGCACAAAAGAAGAATTGCAGGTTGCAAATTATTTAAAGGAGCAGTGCGAGACATTAGGAGTCCCGGCAGAACTGGAAAGTTTCCGCGTTGCAATGGGCGAAATCGAAGAGGCACATTTGTATGCAGACGGGATGGGAATTCCATGCAAAGCGCTCACATGCTGCGGAAGCGGAAGCGTGGAAGGCGAACTCTACTATATGCCGGGAACCGATCCGGTTTCCGTTGCCGGTGCAAAAGATAAAATTGTGCTGATGGATACGCAGGGAATCGGATTTTTTGCGTACCAGGATTTGATGAAAGCAGGCGCGAAAGCGATTCTGTTCCAATATGGAAACAGCTATTACCCACATACAGACATTGATCAGAGAGATCTTCGGGAAGCCGTTGTCGGAGAGGAAAAGAAAGTGCTCTGCGCTATGATTCACTCCGCACAGGCAGTAGAACTTGTGAAAAATAAAGTAAAACAGATCCGTCTGGAAATCCGGCAGAAGGAATACGATGGAGAATCCCATAATGTGATTGCAGAATTGCCGGGAAAAAGAGAAGAATGGATCGTTTTAAGCGCGCATTATGATACGACATCGCTTTCGCATGGTGCATATGACAACATGAGCGGATGCGCAGGGCTTCTTGGAATCATGGAGCAGATGAAAGGGAAAGAGCTGAATTATGGTCTTCGGTTTGTATTCTGCGGAAGCGAAGAAAGAGGACTTTTAGGATCAAAAGCGTATGTCAGAGATCATGAAAAAGAACTGAGACAAACAGTACTGAACATCAATCTGGACATGATCGGAACGTATATGGGAAAATTTATCGCCTGTGTATCGGCAGAAGAAAAGCTTACCCATTACATCAGCTATATGGCTGCAGAAGTTGGATTTCCAATTGCGGCAGAAAACGGCGTCTATTCCAGTGATTCCACACCATTTGCCGATCATGGGGTTCCGGCTGTTTCGTTTGCGCGTATTGCCAACGGAAATGTCGCCCCGATTCACTGCCGCTACGATGTCAAAGATGTGATGTCGATGGAGCAGCTGCAAAAAGATATTGATTTCCTGACAGTATTTACCGGAAGATTCGCAAACGCAGCGGTCTGCCCGGTGGCAAGAGAAATACCGGAAACGATTCGGAAACAATTGGATGAATATTTGTTTCGCAAGAGAAAAGAAGCCTGATATACTTCGATCACGGATATGAGCAGCGAGACGAATTGCAAATAGGAAAAAGAACGACAGTGGCAGGAGAGAGAAACCATGAAAAAAATAGAACTGGTAGAAATCAGGCAGGTAAACGATGCCCTTGCAGAAATGGTTGCGCTGTTTCGAGTAGAACTGCGTTCCTATAAAGGAATTGCATCAAAACCGAACGTGGAAGACGGACGGGAAGAAATGAAGGAATACCTTTTAGCAGGATTTCCAGTGTTTGCCGCCACGGTGCATGGCGAATACGCAGGTTATGTTGTCTGTCGTATTGAGAGCGAGGTGGTGTGGGTGGAATCCATCTTTGTCAGAGAAGAGTACCGCCGGCAGGGAGTTGCTGCCGCACTGCATGGCAAGGCAGAAGAAATTGCAGCTTCTTATGGAAACGATACGGTTTACAACTATGTCCATCCCAATAACCACAGGATGATTGAATTTTTGGGAAAGCGTGGTTACACCGTTCTGAATCTAATTGAGATTCGTAAACCGTATCTGAATGAAAAACTGACGCAGACGATTACGGTTGGGGAACATGAATTTGATTATTGAGGGAGTCATTTTCATCCCACAATTCCAGAAAAGCCCGAAGTTCAGACGGAAGGCGCCCCTTGCGCCAGGCAAGCAGGATTTCGGTTGTAAGGTCTGCATCTGTGATGGTGCAGGCCTTTAATTTATGGGAAAGATTCAGCATGGAGGCCGGCAGAAGAGCGATGCCAAGGCCTTTTTCTGCCATTGTCATTGCCGTGCGGGCGTCCTCGCAGGTGAGATAGATATCGCAGAACAGACCTGCCTGCTCGAAAGCGGAGAGCATGTATTTCCGGTAGCGGTTCGACAGAATCAGCGGCTGCTCGGCAAGTTCTGTAAGCGAAAGGGTTTCACGCCCGGCAAAAAGCGGGTGAGAAGGGAGTGCCATGGCGGTGATGCTCTCTTTTAAAAGGGTCTTCGTCTCGCAGCCATTTAAAACGATTGGCGTGCGGAGCGTGGTGAGATCCACCATGTGATTTTCGAGCTGGTCTTTTAAAGCAAAGGTAGAACCTTCGTGGACATCGAAATGGATGTGCGGGTATTTCCAGGAAAATCGCAGGAGATAGTCGGCGAGCAGTGAAACGGTGGATGGCGTCATGCCGATGTGGAGTGTCGCAGACTGACTGGATTTTACGACTTCGCGCCTGGTGAGATCCGCAAACATCAGAAGCGTTCCTGCCTGTTCATACAGTGTTTTTCCTGCCTCGGTCAGAGTGATTTTCTTCGTGCCGCGGATGAGAAGAGGAACCTGAAGCTCTTCCTCCAGCATTTTGATCTGATAACTTAACGGCGGCTGTGTCATATGCAGCACCCGTGCCGCCCCGCTGATGGTTCCCGCATCCACGATGGCGCGGAAGTATTCGAGTTGTCGAAGTTCCATAAAAATCCTCCTGAAAAAAATATATAAAAATTATTTAATTTCAATATAAAAACAATAATTTACATATAGAATACGCCATGCTATACTGAAAAGCAAGTGAAAAAGAAGGGAATGAGGGAACAAATGAAACGAATTGATTTCGAACATGGAACCGTAACCGGAAACATCCTCGGGGCAGCGCTCCCGATGCTGGTTGCTCAGATTTTGAGTCTGCTGTACAATATTGTAGACCGCGTCTACATCGCGCGGATCCCGGAGGTAGGAACGGCGGCACTCGGTGCAGTCGGTCTGTGTTTTCCGCTGATCGTTATCATCACAGCATTCAGCAACTTGTTTGGAAGCGGCGGCGCTCCGCTGTTTTCGATTGAGCGTGGAAAGAATGATCAAAAAAGGCGGAACGTATTATGAATACGTCGTATTCCATGGTATGTGTCTGTGCTGTCATACTGATGGTGATCGGCTTTTTGTTTGCCCGTCCACTGCTGTCGCTGTTCGGTGCATCGGCAGATGCGATGGTATACGCGTATCCTTATATGATGATTTATCTGATCGGAACTTTGCCGTCGATGGTGGCAACCGGCATGAACCCGTTCATCAACGCGCAGGGCTACTCGACCGTTGGCATGCTTTCCGTCACGATCGGAGCGGTCGCAAACCTGCTGCTTGACCCGCTGTTTATCTTTGTATTTGGCTTTGGTGTGCAGGGGGCTGCGATTGCAACTGTGATTTCCCAGACACTTTCCGCAGTGTTCGTTCTGTATTTCCTGACCCGAAAATCGGAACTGAAAGTGCGCTTTGTGCGGAAAGATGAAATTTCTGAGTGTGCAGGCTATGCGAAAAATATTGTCAGCCTCGGTACCGCGGGATTTATCATGCAGCTGACCAACAGCCTTGTCACGATCTGCTGCAACAACGTACTCTCTGTGACCGGCGGTGATATTTACATCTCTGTTATGACGATTGTATCGAGCGTGCGTCAGCTCGTCGAGACACCGATCTATGCAATGAATGAGGGAACTTCTCCGATTTTGAGCTATAATTACGGTGCACGCCGTCCGGCCCGCGTGCGCAAGGCGATGTGTGTCATGAGTGCGATGATCCTCGGCTATACCGCAGTGATGTGGAGCGTGATTGTTCTGGCGCCGCATGCGCTGATCGGTATTTTCAGTTCGGATGCGGTACTGACAGCAGATGCGGTTCCGGCTCTGAAGCAGTACTTTGCAGCATTCATTTTCATGGATCTGCAGTACATTGGACAGACCGTATTCAAATCTCTGAATAAAAAGAAACAGGCGATCTTTTTCTCTCTGCTCCGAAAAGTATTCATTGTTGTACCGCTCACCTATCTGATGCCGTACGTACTCCACATGGGAACGGACGGTGTATTCCTTGCCGAACCGGTATCAAACGTAATCGGCGGAAGTCTCTGCTTTATCACCATGCTGATTCTGGTTCTGCCGGAACTGAAGCGAATGGAGCAGCAGAAGTAATGTTTTTGAAAAGTTTCTGAAAAAAGGACAGGAAGATCTTTACCGAAACGGTTTTGGCAGATATCTTCCTGTTTTTTATTGCCATACATACAATATGATGCCTCGGACAATCTGATGCGCATTGGAGTCCCGGCGCTCCGCATTCTGTCGGTCGCCTATCTGCTTTCGATTCCAGGTCTGATCTATCAGGCGGCGTTGCAGGGACTTTCCCTTGGAAAAGAAGTATGTACATATCCATGACACGCCAGGCGATTCTGCCGCTGGTGTTTGCATTTCTTCTCAAAGGATTTGGAAACCTGAATCTGATATGGGGCGCCTTTGTCCTGGCTGAGCTCTGCGGCATCCCGCTTGCAGCAGCTCTCTGGAAACGGAAAGGGGAAAAGCAGATTCAGTTTTAAGTATAGAAAAGAAAAACAAAAAGGCTGTTCTTTGCGAAAGGCAGCCTTTTTTGCATACCATAAGATAAGAATACACAGGGGCTTATGGATGAAAGAGCAGGAAAATCTGACAGGAAAAGGAATTACAGCCGCCGTGCTGGATACAGGGATTTTTCCCCATATGGATTTTGACGGCCGGATTGTAGCCTTCCGGGATCTTGTGTACGGGCGGGAGACGCCTTACGATGACAATGGACACGGAACGCATGTCTGTGGTATCCTTGGCGGAAGTGGAAGAGCGTCCGGCGGAAAATACCAGGGTGCGGCACCGGGATGCCGGTTTGTCGTAGTGAAGATTCTGGACCGAAGGGGAAATGGAAGAAAGCAGGATATCCTCGCGGCGATTGACTGGGTGTGCAAAGAGCGAATAAGACTTAATATCCGCATTTTAAATATTTCAGTGGGAACAACAGAGCAGGAAAAAACGGTGGATGATCTGCTAGTACAGGCGGTGGAGCGCGCCTGGGATGACGGGATCACTGTTGTGACAGCGGCCGGAAATCTGGGGCCCGCTCCGGGCAGTATTACGGCGCCGGGGAGCAGCAGAAAAGTGATCACCGTGGGAGCGGGCGATCTGCTGGAGCCAAGAAGAGGAATCTCCGGATGCGGCCCGACACGGGACTGCGTCTGCAAACCGGATCTTGTCGCGCCTGGAAAACGTCTCATTTCCTGCGCGCCTGGAAGAAGCAGGAAGGAATATGTGGTGAAGAGCGGCACCTCGATGGCGGCACCGCGGGTGTCCGGAGCCGTGGCTTTGGCACTTGAACGGGTTCCGGATCTTACAAATGTCCAGGCGAAAATGCTGCTTTGCGAATCGGCGAGAGACCTTGGCCTTCCGTGCAACCGTCAGGGGCATGGGATGCTTCAAACAGACCGTTTTCTGTCTCTTCTGTGAGACACTGTGCGGCAGCATAAAAAAAGAAAAATGAAGGAAAACACCTCTCATCCTGCAAAAATTGTGTGAATTTATGGGAAAATGCCAAAAAATCAGGCGAATTTTGACTTGACAAGCTATAGGATACTTTATACAATAAACGGGAATAGAAAAAGGAGGCCTACTATGGAAAAAATTCAGATGACCACTCCTCTGGTAGAGATGGATGGAGATGAGATGACCAGAATTCTCTGGAAAATGATCAAAGATGAGCTGCTTCTCCCGTTTATTGACCTGAAAACGGAATATTACGATCTGGGACTGGAACACAGAAACGAGACGAACGATCAGGTAACCGTAGATTCCGCAAACGCTACCAAGAAATACGGTGTAGCAGTCAAATGTGCCACCATTACGCCGAATGCAGCGCGTATGACCGAGTACAATCTGAAAGAAATGTGGAAGAGCCCGAACGGAACGATCCGTGCCATGCTCGACGGAACCGTTTTCCGTACCCCGATTGTCGTAAAAGGCATCGAGCCGTGCGTGCGCAACTGGAAAAAACCGATCACGATTGCCCGTCATGCATACGGAGATGTCTATAAAAATGCAGAAATGCGCATTCCGGGACCGGGAAAAGCAGAGCTGGTTTATACGGCTGAGGATGGCACCGAGACAAGAGAACTGATTCACAACTTCACCGGCGCTGGTGTCATTCAGGGTATGCACAATCTGGATAATTCCATAGAAAGCTTTGCGAGAAGCTGTTTCGAATACGCGCTGTCCACGAAACAGGATCTGTGGTTTGCAAGCAAGGATACGATTTCCAAAAAGTATGATCATCGATTTAAGGATATTTTCCAGGATATTTTCGATGCAGAGTATAAAGGGAAATTCGAAGAGGCAGGCATTACCTACTTCTACACCCTGATCGACGACGCTGTTGCCCGTATCATGAAAGCAGAGGGCGGCTTTATCTGGGCCTGCAAGAACTACGACGGCGATGTCATGAGCGACATGGTATCCTCCGCCTTCGGTTCCCTTGCGATGATGACTTCTGTTCTCGTATCCCCGCACGGATATTACGAGTACGAGGCTGCGCACGGAACCGTACAGCGCCACTATTACCGTCACTTAAAAGGTGAGGAGACATCCACCAACTCCGTGGCCACCATTTTTGCATGGACCGGCGCACTCAGAAAACGCGGGGAAATGGATGGAAACGCAGAACTTTCCGCATTTGCAGACCGTCTGGAAAAAGCAACGATCGCAACGATCGAGAGCGGAAAAATGACAAAAGACCTTGCGCTGATCACCACCATGGAAAATCCGACCGTATTAAACAGCCGTGATTTCATCCTGGCCATCCGCGAGGAGCTGGAGAAATAATTAAACGAAGCAAAAAAGAAAGCCGATCCGGCATTCCCGCAAAAAGGGATGCGCCGGACCGGCTTTTTCTGTTTTGAATTTTCCGGGGAAAACCAGGCCTATTCGGCAAGCTCTTCCCATTTTTCATACAGCTCTTCGAGTTCCGCGGCAATCTCTGCTTTCTCTTTGCTTAATTTCACACACTCTGCCACATTCGTTGCGACTTCCGGTTTCGACATTTCCTCATCAATTTCCGAATCGCGTGTCTCAAGCTCTTCAATTCGTTTCTCCGTCTTTTTCAGCTCGTTTTCTTTCTTGCGGAGACGTGCCTGTTCTTCTTTCTGCGCTTTCCAGTCCAGCTTTGTGGAGGAGGCTTCGGAAGGAGCCGCTGTTTCTTCCGGAGCGGCGGCATCGGCAGCAGGAGCATAGATGCGGGTCAGCTCTTCTTTTTTCTCCAGATAGTAATCGTAATTTCCGATATAGTTGACGAGTGTCTGTCCCGTCAGCTCCAGAATCCGGGTTGCGGTCTGGTTAATAAAATAACGATCGTGGGAGACATATAGCACCGTTCCGGTGTAGTCCTTCAGTGCATTTTCCAGAATCTCTTTAGAGACGATATCGAGGTGGTTGGTCGGCTCGTCGAGGATCAGGAAGTTGGCGTTCGAGAGCATCAGCTTGGCAAGGGAAATTCGTCCGCGCTCACCGCCGCTCAAGGTATGAATCGGTTGGAAGACATCGTCGTTTGTAAACAGGAAGGCGGCCAGCACATTTCGGATTTCGGTGTTTGTCAGATATGGATACGCGTCGGAAATCTCCTGGAAAATGGTCTTTTCCATGTGGAGCACCTGATGCTCCTGATCGTAGTAACCGATCTGTACACGGCTTCCAAGTGTAAAAGAGCCGGCATCCGGGCGGATGACTTCGTTTAAGATCTTTAAGATCGTCGTTTTTCCCGTTCCGTTGTTTCCGATGATTGCCACGCGCTCGCCGCGCTTGATTTCGAAATTCAGATCCTGGAAAAGCGTCTGTCCCGGGAAGGCTTTGGAGAGGTGCTCGACGGTCAGCACATCGTTTCCGCTTGTGATGCGCGGTTCCAGACGGATCCGCATATCGGAGCGTACTTCGGTCGGCTTTTCCAGCACATCCATTTTGTCCAGCATTTTTTCACGGCTCTCGGCGCGTTTGATGGATTTCTCGCGGTTGAAAGATTTCAGCTTTGCAATGACTTCTTCCTGATGGTGGATTTCCTGCTGCTGGTTGACCCAGGCATGGTAAGCGGCTTCACGGAGCATTGCTTTTTTCTGACTGTAGGCGGTATAGTTTCCCTCAAAAGTTGTTACTTTTTTATTGTCCACTTCAACGACTTTTGTGACAACGCGGTCGAGAAAGTAACGGTCATGGGAGACGATCAGGACGGCTCCGCTGTAATTTAAAAGATACGTTTCGAGCCAGGAGATCGAGTCCATATCGAGGTGGTTGGTCGGCTCGTCGAGCAGAATGATGTCCGGTTTGGTGAGCAGCAGTTTACCAAGTGCCACGCGGGTCTTCTGACCGCCGGAGAGGGAGTCCACCTGTTTTTCAAAATCGCTCTCGGAAAAGCCAAGACCTTTTAAAACACCGACGACTTCACTGCGGTACGCGTATCCGTTTTCCAGTTCAAAGGTATGGGAGAGGCGGGTGTAGGTGGAAAGAAGTTCATCCAGCTCTGCACCGGATTTTGTATTCATATCACTTTCCATCTGACGGAGGCGTTCCTCCATATCGATCAGATTCTGTTTCGCGGTCAGCACTTCCTGGTAAATGGAAAGGTGTCCGGTCAGATCCTGATGCTGGGCGAGATAGCCCATCGTCTTTCCTTTGGAGAGGATGACCTCTCCCTCATCGGCCCTCATTTCGCCGATGATGATTTTTAACAGCGTCGATTTTCCGGCACCGTTGATGCCGACCAGTGCGGCTTTTTCGCGTTCTTCTATATGAAAAGATGCATTTTTGATAATTTCCGTTGTCCCGAATGCTTTCGAGATATTCTGACATGCAAGAATCATGTGGTTCCTCCAGATAACATATTTCTGTATTTTGACATAATACACCATCCTTATTATAGAGAGTAATACACAAAATTTCAAGAAATCTTTGACAATTTTCTATCAACCATATATAATATGAATATATGCAGGTGTAAATAAGGAGGAATTTATCTTGGAAGAAAAAGGAATTTCGCGGGCAGTTATCAAAAGACTTCCTAGATATTATCGTTACCTGGGCGAATTGCTGGAGGACGGAGTAGAACGGATCTCTTCCGGTGAGCTGAGCGAGCGGATGAAAGTGACAGCTTCCCAGATTCGCCAGGATTTAAATAATTTCGGCGGCTTCGGCCAGCAGGGGTATGGTTATAACGTGCGGTATCTGTACAGCGAGATTGGAAAAATTTTAGGTCTGGACAGAGTCCACAATATGATTTTTGTCGGAGCCGGAAATCTGGGACAGGCGCTTGCTAATTATGCGGCCTTTGAAAGAAGCGGATTCAAAACGGTCGGTATTTTTGACGTCAACCCGGTATTAAAAGGAATCTCCGTGCGCGGAATTGAAATCCGCATGGCGGACGAGCTTCCGGAATTTATCAAGGAACACCATGTAGAGATTGCGGCTTTGACACTGCCAAAAGCAAAAGCGTAGAGATGGCAGAGATTCTCGTGGACAACGGTGTAAAAGCAATCTGGAATTTTGCACATACCGATCTAAACTTAAAACTTCCGAAAGATGTGATCGTCGAGAACGTCCATCTTTCCGAAAGTCTGATGCGTCTCTCCTACAATCTGACCAGATATGAGGCGGAGCATCCAAAGAACAATTAAGAAACCAAAACAAAAGCAGGAGAGTCTTCGGGAAACCGGAGACTTTTTCTGTTCACTTTCCGGATAAGGCAGGAAAAGGAGGAAAAGCGATGAAACGGATTCTTACAGCAGCACAGATGAAGCAGGCAGACCGCAATACGATCGAAACCATGGGGGTACCGTCCCTGGTACTGATGGAGCGCGCAGCGCTGTCCTGCGTGGAGGAGCTTCAAAATGGAACATGGGATACAGGAAAAGTCCTTGCTGTGTGCGGTCCCGGAAATAATGGAGGGGACGGTGCGGCAATTGCACGGATTTTAAAGACGAAAGGGGTGGATGCGGAACTGTTCTGTCTTGGAAATCCGGAAAAATACAGTGAAGGCATGAGAGCACAGAAGAAAATTGCGGAAAATTATGGGGTCCGTGAGGTTAAGAATCCGGATTTCCGGGAATATACTGTTATCATAGATGCCATCTTTGGAATTGGCGTATCCCGTCCGCTGGCAGGGGAGTACCGGAGGGCAGTGGAAGCAATCTGCGCAAGCGGTGTTCCTGTTCTTGCCGTGGACATCCCTTCGGGGATCCACACGGATACCGGAGAGGTCCTTGATGCGGCGGTGAAAGCCAGAGCCACGGTGACATTTGCCTGTGCAAAGCCAGGGCTTCTCTTTGATCCCGGAAAACGATATGCCGGAGAGGTCCTGGTCCGTGATATCGGAATCGGCTTTGATGCAGGAGAAGAGGAGACGCCCTGGTACGGTTCAGTGGAAAAAGAAGATCTGGACCGGTTTCTTACCCGCACGCCGATGGGAAATAAGGGAACCTTCGGAAAGGTGCTGGTACTTGCCGGTTCCGGTGCCATGTGCGGAGCCGCTGTTTTGTGTGCCAGGGCAGTCCTTGCATCCGGTGCCGGCATGGTAAAGGTTGTGACAGAGGAAAGAAACCGTACGCCGCTTTTCTGTGCCCTGCCGGAAGCAATGGCGGATTTCTGGAAGGAGGATGAGCCGCTTCCGGAAGAAGCCCTGCTGCAGGATCTCGCCTGGGCGGACGCTGTTGTTGCGGGACCGGGACTTTCCAAAAGCCGGACGGCAAAAGAACTGCTCGTTTTTACGGTGCAGCACACAGAAGTTCCTCTTGTTCTGGATGCAGATGCGCTGAACCTGATTGCAGAAGATGCAGAGATTCTTTCGGGCTGCCGGGCAGAAAAAATTTTAACGCCTCATGTAGGAGAGCTTGCACGGCTGCTGCACATGACCATTGCAGAATGCCAGCGTGACCCGGCAGGAAGCGCCGGAAGGGCAGCCGAAAAATACCAGGCCTGCTGTGTACGAAAGGATTCCGTAACCGTGACAGCAGAGGAAGGGCGTGAGCAGTATTACATAAACACAAGCGGAAGCAGTGCGCTTGCGACGGCGGGAAGCGGCGATGTGCTCGCGGGAATCACAGGCGCCTTTGCAGCAAAACGTCAGTGTGAAAAAAACGAGAAAAAAATCAGCTTGCCAAAACAGCGGCACTGGCGGCATATGCGCATGGAAAGGCGGGAGAGGCTGCGGAAGAAAAAAGCAGTGCTTCCTATGTAACAGCATCCGAGATTATCAGAGGATTGCAGTCAATCTGAGCAAAGCAGATCAGAATCACGGGTTCCCAAAAGGACTCCGGGCGGACTTTTTTGAAACGCCGGATGAAATTTGTGAATACCTCCGGAAAAACAGGCAATATTAAATACATGGAAACGATTTTAAAAGGCGTAAAACGCCGGATCGTTATCGTATGGGAAAGCAAAACGGAAAGAATCGGAGAGTGAGCACAAGTGGTAATCAAGCGTGGCGATGTATATTATGCCGACCTGCGGCCCGTTGTGGGAAGTGAGCAGGGCGGTGTCCGTCCGGTGCTGATCATTCAGAATGACATCGGCAACCGGCACAGTCCGACGGTGATCTGTGCGGCGATTACATCGAGGATGAATAAGGCGAAGCTGCCGACGCACATTGAGATCGAAGCGTCCGCCTATGGGATTGTACGGGATTCTGTTATTTTACTGGAACAGCTTCGGACGATCGATAAGAGAAGGCTGAAAGATAAAATCTGTCATCTGACGCCGGAACAGCTGGCCCTTGTGAACGAAGCACTGAAAATCAGCCTGGATCTGCCTACATAAGGGGTATTTTTGGCGCGGTTCACGGTTGACGAATGAGAAAGATCGTGCTATATTCTATATTATATGGCTTCTGCCGTTTTTCGGGGAAACCTTTTTACAGAAAAGTAATACTTTAAATAAAGGAGACAAAAGAGGTATGTCAGGACATTCAAAATTTGCCAATATTAAGCATAAGAAAGAAAAAAACGACGCAAAAAAAGGTAAAATCTTTACCATCATCGGCCGTGAGATCGTAATCGCTGTCAAAGAGGGCGGACCGGATCCGGCAAACAACAGCAAGCTGCGTGACGTTATCGCAAAAGCAAAAGCAAACAACATGCCGAACGATACCATCGACCGCGGTATTAAAAAAGCTGCCGGAGATGCAAACGCAGACAACTACGAGCGTATCACCTACGAAGGTTATGGCCCGAATGGTATCGCGATCATCGTAGAGACTCTGACCGACAACAAGAACCGTACCGCAGCAAACGTAAGAAGCGCTTTCACCAAAGGAAACGGAAGCGTTGGAACACCGGGATGCGTATCCTACATGTTCGACAAAAAAGGCAGATCATCATCGACAAAGAAGAGTGCGAAATGGATGCTGACGATCTGATGATGCTTGCTCTGGATGCAGGCGCAGAAGACTTCGCAGACGAAGAGGACAGCTACGAAATCATCACCGATCCGGATGACTTCTCCGCAGTACGTGAGGCTCTGGAGAAAGACGGTATCGCCATGGCAGAGGCAGACGTTACCATGATCCCACAGACCTACGTAGAGCTGACCGATCCGCAGGCATTAAAAGACCTGAACCGTACCCTGGATCTGCTGGATGACGACGACGACGTACAGTACGTATATACCAACCTGGACGAGTAATTTCACTGGAAATTACATAGAATCATAAGAATCTGCGCATACTGATGAGGCTATTTTGGAATAGCAGAAAAGAGGAAATCCGTATGGCAGAATCACAGAAAAACCAGACAGAAAAAGAAAATATTGTAGAACTGAAGACCAACATTTATCTGCTGTCCATCATCGGCGAGGTGGAGGGGCATGAATCACTCGGCGAGCGCACGAAAGCGACGCGCTATGAGCACATTCTCCCTGCTCTTGCCCGTGCAGAGGAGGACAAAAGTATTGATGGTCTTCTGATTCTCCTGAATACCGTAGGCGGAGATGTGGAGGCCGGTCTTGCAATTGCAGAGATGATTGCGTCCATGCGAAAGCCTGCGGTATCGCTCGTTTTAGGGGGTGGTCATTCGATCGGTGTCCCGCTCGCCGTTGCAGCAGACTATTCGCTGATCGTGCCGAGTGCCACCATGGTCATTCACCCGGTGCGTACAAACGGCATGTTCATCGGTGTTGCACAGACGTACCGTAATATGGAAAAGACGCAGGATCGGATCACAGGTTTTGTATCGGCCCATTCTAAAATCACCAAGGAACGGCTCGAGGAGCTGATGCTCGATACGAAAATGCTGGTCAAGGATGTCGGAACAATGCTGGACGGCCCGCAGGCAGTGGAAGAAGGCCTGATCGACGAGGTCGGCGGCATTGCCCGCGCGCTCGAAAAGCTGAATGAGCTGATGAAAAAGGCAGCAGGGACAGAAAATTGACTTCACGGCGCGGCTTGTGTTTCAGGGGATTTTGTGTTAGAATGAGTTCGCTGTGAAAATTCGAACGGAAGTTTTGTCCGGACTTTCACAAAAGAGAAAAATAAGGGAACAGGATAAAAAAATGACAGTAATAGAAGCTTTATTTCTGGGCCTGATCCAGGGAATCACGGAATTCCTGCCGATCAGCAGCTCCGCACATCTGATTATCTTCCGTCACTTTATGAAGATCGAAGATACGCAGACGGTGTTTTTCAATGTGCTTTTGCACTTTGGCTCCATGATTGCAATTCTGCTCACATTTTCGAAGGAATGGAAACGTCTCTTCCTCGCGCTGTGCGGAATCATAATCGATCTGTTTCATAATTTAAAGGAACACTTTTCCAGTCAGCATCAGGAGAGAAAGCAGTACCGGAAGGTACTCGGCAGCAACTACCGTATGCTTGCTTTCCTGCTGATTCTGACCACCATCCCGACTGCTGTAATCGGTGGCATGATTCAGAGCCTTGTCACACTGACCTCCTCGAATCTGCTGGCACCTGGCGTTGGTCTGTATCTGACGGCGATTCTGCTTGTGGTGGCAGATATGCTTCCGGAGGGAGAAAAAACGCAGAAAAATTTGAAGCCGAAAGATGCACTGATTGCTGGATTCTTCCAAGGCTTTTCCACGATTCCGGGTCTTTCCCGTCTTGGTTCGACTATTTCTGCGTGTGTGATCGGCGGCATGACCCGTTCGTACGCTGTGAAATACTCTCTGATTGTGAGTGTTCCGGCGATTATCGGGGCAACGATCGTTGAAATTGCGACCATGGGAAAAAATAAAATTGTTTTTCATCCGGTATATCTGGTCGGCGTTTTCATGGCGGCACTTGCCGGTTACTTTACGATCCGCATTCTGATGCGTGTGGTGAAAAAACGGAAACTGAAATATTTTGCTTTGTACTGTCTTCTTGTCGGGACATTCTCCATTGCAGGATATTTTCTGCTGTAATACGAGAAAGGGGAGAAGTTCTGCATGGCAAATACAACAAAGGGAAGCGGGAAGACAAAGAAAAAAACTTCTGCTTCCGGAACAGCAAAAAAGAAACAGACCCAAACAACGGCCAGAAAAACAACGGCGAAAAAGAGCAGTACCGCAAAACGTACCTCCGGCACAAGGAAAAACACAGTCCGTGAGCCGATGGACGAGGGAGTGCGCGCAGAAATTATTCTGCTTTCCGTGCTTGCTGTTTCGATTCTGCTGATGCTCAGTAATTTCGGTATGGGCGGCGTGATCGGACAGGCTGTCTGCGACTTCTTTTTCGGCCTTTTCGGCGTGACAGAGTGGGCAGCACCGGTTCTGATCTTCTTTGGAACAGCATTTTACATAGCAAACAGACAGAACTTTTTAATTGTGCGGAAAACCGGGGGAGCGATCAGCTGCTTCGTCTTTTTCTGCGCTTTTATGCAGCTTCTGGCGTCCGGCTATACGAGAGATACGACATTTCTGGATTACTATTTTGACAGCGCCTACGATCATCTCGGCGGAGGAATCTTAGGAGGGTCTGTCGTGAAAATTCTCGGCATGGGATTCGGCCAGATCGGTGCGTGGGTGATTATTGTGATCGCCATCGTGATTTCCGTGATCGTGATGACGCAGAAGCCGATTCTCGCGCCGATCCATGAAAAGACGAATGACCACCGCCGGATGGCGGAGGAGCGCCGCCAGGAGCGTCTGGCGCGCCAAGCTGCGATGGAGGAAGAGGAAGGAAAAGAGCTGATTCTTGAGCCAGTGGAGGAACCGAAAAAAGCCGGGAAGAAAAAGAAATCCCGCCTTCTTTCTCATGTGGAATCGAAGGCTGATTTAAACGAAAACGACGATACCCATCAGATGGATATGCCGGAGCTTTCGATTCACCGTGGTTCTGTGCCGGCTGAAGAGCCGGAAAAGACGGAACCGGAGATGACACGGCAAGCTGCAGAAGAGGCGAAAAAAGAGAAAACGTCTGCGGATCATACGAGAAATCCGCGGTCTTCCTATGAAGAGATCGAGGCGGATGTAGACGGCATTCGTCAGGAAATCGGGAAAAAAGCAGAGGAAAAGCGGCCGGAGTACAAAACACCGCCGATGAATCTTCTGAAAAAAGGGACGCGCGGTGCCATGGGCGATTCCGATGCGCATCTGCGGGAAGTAGCGCGGAAACTGGAGGAGACGCTGGACAGCTTCGGTGTCAAAGTTACAGTCAATAACGTAAGCTGCGGACCGACCGTCACACGGTATGAGCTGATGCCGGAACAGGGCGTGAAAGTAAGCCGGATTGTCGGATTGACCGACGATATCAAGCTGAGTCTTGCAGCAGCAGATGTCCGCATTGAGGCACCGATCCCGGGAAAATCCGCAGTCGGAATCGAGGTTCCAAATAAGACGAACACGGCCGTGATGCTGCGTGATCTTCTTGAAACACCGGAGTTTAAGAACTTTTCTTCGAATCTGGCCTTTGCTGTCGGAAAAGACATCGCCGGTCAGCCGGTCATCGCAGATATCGCGAAAATGCCTCATCTTCTGATCGCCGGTGCGACCGGTTCCGGTAAATCGGTCTGCATCAACACGCTGATTATGAGTATTATTTATAAGGCAAAACCGGAAGACGTCAAACTGATCATGATCGACCCGAAGGTCGTTGAGCTTTCTGTTTATAACGGCATTCCGCACCTTTTTATCCCTGTTGTCACAGACCCGAAAAAGGCTTCCGGAGCTCTGAACTGGGCGGTTGCGGAGATGACAGACCGTTATAACAAATTTGCGGAATTCAACGTGCGCGATATGAAAGGCTACAATGCGAAAGTTGCCGAGCTGCCGCCGGATGAAAACGGCAAAAAACCGGAAAAACTGCCGCAGATCGTCATTATCGTGGACGAGCTTGCCGACCTGATGATGGTTGCGCCGGGAGAAGTGGAGGATGCGATCTGCCGTCTGGCACAGCTTGCCCGTGCGGCCGGCATCCATCTGATTATTGCAACACAGAGACCTTCCGTCAATGTCATCACTGGTCTTATCAAGCAAATATGCCGTCCCGTATTGCATTCTCGGTTTCTTCCAGCGTAGATTCCCGTACGATCCTCGACATGGGAGGTGCGGAAAAACTGCTTGGAAAAGGCGATATGCTCTACAAGCCGCAGGATTACCAGAAACCGGCCCGTCTGCAGGGATCCTTTGTTTCGGATAAAGAGGTCAGCGATGTCGTTGCCTACTTAAAAGATCACTACGGCGAGAACGCTTATGATCCGGATATCGAAAAACGGATTCACACCGTAAGCCTGGATGGCGGTTCTGCCGCAGGCGGCGGAGATAACCGCGATAATTACTTCGTGGAAGCCGGAAAATTTATCATCGAAAAAGATAAGGCATCGATCGGCATGCTCCAGAGAGTGCTGAAAATCGGTTTCAACCGCGCGGCCAGAATCATGGACCAGCTCGCGGATGCCGGTGTCGTAGGACCGGAGGAAGGAACCAAGCCGAGAAAAGTTCTGATGTCCATGGAACAGTTCGAAAATTATCTGGAGGAACACGGATGATGGGAAAAGATGTTGTCCGTTGTTTACAAATAACCGGAAACGTGATAAAGTATTAACATAAAATGCGCGAAAATCCAAGTCGTGCTTTTGTTAAAATATTTCTAACAAGATTAGGAGGATATTATGTACAAGATTCAAGAAGCGGAAATGCTCGCGAATAATATCTACCGTATGGTAGTAGAAGCACCGCGAGTAGCACAGCACTGCCTCCCTGGACAGTTTGTTATTGTCAAGGCAGATGAAGAAGGAGAAAGAATTCCTCTGACCATTTGTGATTACGATAGAGAAGCAGGAACTATCACCATCGTATTCATGCCGATCGGAGAATCTACCAAAAAATGAAAGATCTCAAAGCGGGAGATGCTTTCATGGATTTCGTAGGACCTCTGGGGCAGCCGTCCGAGTTCTGCAGCGAAGATATCGAAGAACTGAAGAAAAAACGGATCGTATTCGTAGCCGGCGGTGTTGGAACTGCACCGGTTTACCCGCAGTTAAAATGGCTGCATGAGCATGGAATCACTGCTGACGCCATTGTCGGAGCAAAGACAAAAGATCTCGTTATTCTCGAGAAAGAAATGTCTGCTGTCAGCAATCTGTACATAACCACAGACGATGGTTCTTACGTAAGAAAAGGTATGGGTACCGATGTACTCCGCGACCTTGTACAGAACCAGGGCAAACAGTATGATGTCTGTGTTGCCATCGGACCGATGATCATGATGAAATTCGTATGTCTTCTGACAAAAGAACTGAACATCCCGACCGTTGTAAGCATGAACCCGATCATGGTAGACGGAACCGGTATGTGCGGTGCCTGTCGTCTAATGGTAGGCAATGAAGTAAAATTTGCCTGCGTAGACGGACCGGAGTTTGACGGTCATCTGGTAGACTTCGACCTGGCTATGAAACGTCAGCAGATGTACAAGACAGAAGAGGGAAGAGCTCTCTTAAGATACCAGGAAGCGCAACCCATCACGGTGGATGCGGCCAGTGCGGAGGTGACAAATAATGGCAAAGGGATTAAACAGAGTACCGGTACGTGAGCAGGAGCCGAAGGTACGTGCCACAAATTTTGACGAGGTATGTCTTGGATACAACAAAGACGAAGCAGTAGAAGAAGCACAGCGCTGCCTGGGCTGTAAAAATGCAAAATGTATCACAGGATGCCCGGTTAATATCAACATTCCGGCATTCATTGCACAGGTAAAAGAAGGAAACTTCGAGGAAGCATACAAAATTATCGGTGAGTCCAGTGCACTCCCGGCAGTCTGCGGCCGTGTATGTCCGCAGGAGAGCCAGTGCGAGGGCAAATGTGTCCGCGGAATCAAAGGCGACGCTGTTTCCATCGGTAAACTGGAGCGTTTCGTTGCTGACTGGGCAAAAGAAAACGGTATCAAACCGGTTCCGGCAACAGAGAAAAACGGCCACAAGATCGCGGTTATCGGTTCCGGCCCTGCAGGTCTTACCTGCGCAGGAGACCTTGCAAAACTTGGCTACGATGTAACCATCTTCGAGGCACTTCACAAAGCCGGCGGTGTATTAAGCTACGGTATTCCGGAGTTCCGTCTTCCGAAAGACAAAGTAGTTGCCGCTGAAATCGAGAACGTAAAATCTCTCGGTGTTAAAATTGAGACCAACGTTATCATCGGAAAATCCGTTACCATCGACGAGTTGTTAAAAGACGAAGGATTTGAAGCAGTCTTCATCGGTTCCGGTGCAGGCCTTCCGATGTTCATGGGAATCCCGGGTGAGAACGCAAACGGCGTATTCTCCGCAAACGAGTTCCTGACCAGAAACAACCTGATGAAAGCATTCCGCGATGATTACGATACCCCGATCGCACACGGCAAGAAAGTTGCTGTAGTCGCGGCGGCAACGTAGCTATGGACGCTGCAAGAACCGCACTTCGTCTCGGCGCAGAGGTACACGTTATTTACCGTCGTTCTGAGGCAGAGCTTCCGGCCCGTGCAGAGGAAGTTCATCATGCAAAAGAGGAAGGTATCATCTTCGACATTCTGACCAACCCGGTAGAAATTCTGACCGACGACAAAGACTGGGTAACCGGTATCCGCTGCATCCGTATGGAACTTGGCGAGCCGGACGCTTCCGGAAGAAGAAGACCGGTTGAGATTCCAGGATCTGAGTTCGAAATTGAAGTAGACGAAGTTATCATGTCTCTTGGTACTTCCCCGAACCCGCTGATTTCTTCCACCACCTACGGTCTGGATGTCAACAGAAGAAAATGTATCGTAGCTGAGGAAGAAACCGGAAAGACCAGCAAAGAGGGCGTTTACGCCGGCGGTGACGCTGTAACAGGTGCAGCAACCGTTATCCTTGCTATGGGTGCCGGAAAAGCCGGAGCTAAAGGAATTGATGAGTATATCAAAAGCAAAAATGCATAAGGCATTGCTTTTCTAAACTAAAAGCATATAGACGCGGACAAGAAGTGATCTATATGGCTTTTGGTGTTTTTGACAGATATCCGAAAGGGTTTTAAGATTACAGAATGAAAATTACAGTATTGACAGTAGGAAAAATCAAAGAAAAATATCTACGGGATGCGATTGCCGAGTATTCCAAGCGCCTCAGCCGCTATGCAAAGCTGGAAATTATCGAGGTGGCGGATGAAAAGACACCGGACAACGCGAGTGAAACCGTAGAGACAAATATCAAAAACAAAGAAGCAGAGCGCCTTCTCAAATATATCCGGGATGACGCTTATCTGATTACATTGGAAATTAAGGGAAAACAGCTCACATCCGAGGAGCTGGCCCAGAAAATAGATACGCTCGGCGTGCAGGGAACGAGCCATATTATTTTTGTGATCGGTGGTTCCTTAGGGCTTGGCGAGGAAGTTCTGAAGCGTTCGAACTATGCGCTCAGTTTTTCGAAAATGACATTTCCGCATCAGTTGATGCGGGTTATTCTGCTGGAACAGATTTACCGGAGCTACCGCATTAACTGCGGGGAGCCATATCATAAATAGCTGCGAATAAGAGAGGTGTGATTGCGATGCGTGATGTCAAAGGGCAATCCAGTTGATCCTCAAAAGGGCAAAGCCGCTGATCCTCTAGCCGTTCGCTAACAGATCACCGACCGCCCCTTACCCCGATTAACAGCCCAGACAGCAGCCGGAGTAATTGAAA
>ENA-OQEB01000016-OQEB01000016.1-human-gut-metagenome-genome-assembly--contig:-NODE-16-length-65843-cov-3.588106_pt1 | contig 65843 bp, 75 predicted proteins | sample MGYA00242787_ERZ504619 | MGnify/ENA primary metagenome ERZ504619 (study PRJEB26092, sample SAMD00036317) | human gut metagenome | host: Homo sapiens | study: EMG produced TPA metagenomics assembly of... | reverse complement strand
TTTCCAAATTCTTTGTATGCTGAGATCCAATCTCGTAATATTGTTTGACTCGGTATTCCATTTTCTTTACATAAACTTTTATATCCTCCTTTTCCATTTATGTAGTCCATTACTACCTTCTTCTTGAATTCATAACTGTATTTTGACATAAAAATACCGACCTCCAAAGTTAGATTTTTTAGGTCTAACTTTTTGGGGTCGGGTCATGTACGGGAGCATTTCTTATTTTATTGCCTTTATGAACTTGTAATACGGCTTTTTGATGCGAGGGAGATTATTGTAAATTTCTTCAACAGAATTATAGTAAGCGTTTTCAATAATCTTCAGTTCATCATCGCTTATCGTGTGATTGCTGAACCTCGCCTTTTCGTACACGGATTTCACTTCATCCGTAATCAGAAGATGCGAAATTTTCGTGAGATTTTTAAGTTCTTTATAAATGCAGATTGCCATTTTATTGTTTTTTCCTGTTTGAAATCTTTGTTTTCTCTTTTTGATAATGATAATTCTTCTTGAGAAAATTGCGATTAAAGCAAGGGCAACAATTCCCAATGACATCATAGCGATTGTAAATCCGTTAAATTCAAATGAAGATTTAATATCATTTTTCGGCTTTGTGCTGTGAGAAACCGTGCCGTTTGTCGGAGCAGTCGGTGCTGTTGTCGGCGCAACGGTTGTTGCTGAGTTGTGTCCGTACTGCCGCCGCTTGCTCTTTGAGAGCCGACATACCTTGCCGGATGAAACGATGACGGTGTACATTCAAGCGGAATCCAACCCGCCGTATCGCTGTAATACTCAACCATGCGTGAGCGTTATCGGTTGTTACGGTAACGGTTTGATTTGCGTATGCGGTTGCATAGTAGCCTGTAACATATCGTGCCGGAATCCCGAGTGCCCTCAGCATAAGCGTGCCGGCTGTGGCAAAATGAACACAATATCCCGTGTCGCTCTCGTTGAGAAACCAAGTTGCAAAATCTTTGCCCGACGGCATTTTCGGAGTTTTTAACGAATAGGTTTTACTGTTTGAAATATAGTTCTTTACCATTTCAATCTTTTCGGAAACGGTAAGCTCCGAGTCGAGAAAGCCCTCTTGGTCTGCAATCCTACGCAATTCAATTTGTGTTTTTCTCGGAATTTCAAGATAGGTGTCATACACAAATGCTTTGTAATTTTCCGCTTCGGTTGAATTATTGTATCTGTATGTGTTTTCGGCATAAAACGGATAGTGCGAATAATAAAATTCGTTTTTATCAGTATCGTTTTTTACGCACACATCAGCAACCGAATTGAGATTGTCGGGTAGACTTTCCAAGAAGTAGGGAACATAGGCAATCTTACTTTCATTCAGCATATGAACTCTTGTATCGGTTAAAGCATTGTTTCCGATTGTTGCCGTAAACGGTACGAAATCCTGCGGATATCTTGCGGCATTATTGTCGGAAATAATACTCCATGTATTGTCCCTGTAGTCGGCATATGCTGTGCCTTTGAGATAAATATTACCGCCAACTGCCGAAGTGACCGTCATAACAGGTGTATGCGTCTGCGTCAGCGGAGAAATATCGTTGAGATTTTCTTTTTCTTCAAGTGAACCTTTGATTTCATTAAGTTTTTTTTCTGTGGAAGTTTTTCGTCCGTCATCAATATTAAAGCCGTTTTCAATGCTCTGCAAAAGGTTTTCCTGCCAGTCAAATCGCTCATATTTTTCAGTCGGATTAAACGCAAGCAAAATTGCCATCACAACAAGCATTGTTCCGAATGAAATTGCCGCAATCACACCGCCCTGTGACGGTCTGAATTTGCGTGTGTTCTTTGAAATGTACAAGGCAATAAGACTTGCAATTGCAATAAAAAGACAAACGAGCGACGGAAGAGTGTTTACAAGAATGAAGCAGGGGACGAGCAGTACCATTGACAGCAATGACGGAATCAAAATACGCTTGTATCGTATCAGGCTGATTGTAAAAACTGCACTCAGTATTGCCGAAATAAACACAAAAAGTCCTGTTGCGCTTGTGCCGAGGGTATCTCCCAAAATGATTTTGTTCTGTACGGGAAGATATTGCGAAAGCGGTTTTAAAACCTGAGTAATAACATAACTCAATTGCTCAAGTATGCTTTCAAGTGAAAACAGCAGAGTAAATACAAAAACAATCATAGTGATTGCTACGCTGATAAACAGCACGCCCGACTTTTTGACAAGGGAGGCAAGCAAACCGTAAATTGTGCAGAAAATTGCCGTAGGAACTACTATGATGTACCATTCTGTTTTTATATCAAAAGAGGTGACAAGACAGTAAAACAGGCTTGAAATCAATGTTATGCAGAGAAGAATGTCAATCGTAAAGCTTGTTTTGTTTTTCACAACAAGTCAACCTCCTCACGATCGGCAAAAATATTGTAATGCTGAAAATCATTTGTGTCGGCAACAAAGCTGCTTTCTGTGTTTAGATAGAGTGCGGAAAAATAGTTTAATATATCGCTTTCGCATCTTATCTCAAAAGGATTGCCGTTCCTGTCGCAGGCAAAGCAAATGCCTATGCTCTTAATCATATATCGGCAGACATACATCAGCTTTGCAAAAACAACATCATTTTCGTCTGCATTATCTCCGAAAAAAGGCATTATAAGACAGTTCTTGATTATCGGAACATTCGGTTCTTTTACAATCAGCCCATCGCTTTTTGACGAAAGCTTCCAATGAACATTGCGCAGACTGTCACCGTGACGGTATTCACGAAGCTCATAAATTTCGCTGTTACCGACAGGCTTAGGCTTGTATCCCGTAACCGTGAAATTACTGCTGTTGGGGATAATTTTCGGTTTTTGTTGTTTTGGAAGAACACGAACAAAGCTACGCTTTTTAATCCTGATCGGAAGGAAAAATATACCGAGCATATCGTAAACTTTACCGTTTTTGCATACAATGTCAAGCTGTCCGCAATGCTGTGTAAGACTGTTGCATTGTCTGATTAACGGCTTTGTAAATGTACCCGAAAATCTGATTTTTATGTTTTCGCAAAGATTTGCTGTAAGGTTGGTTGATTTTATATTCAGCGTGAGCATAGGCAGAAGAGCGGTTTTTTCTTCTTGCCTGATATTGCAATGTAAAACTCATCCTTGATAAAAACATTTTCTTTTGCAAAAATTTCAATATCTGAGCGTACACTCCGTATCATAAAAGGCAGACTCAGCAAAAGTGAGATTATCGGAATTGAAACAACCGTCAGAAACAAAAACCATGAGAACCAGGCGTAATAAAAAATGCTGAACAAAAATGTTCCCGTCAGCAGACAAAGATAAATTATTATGTTCCTTATCATTTTCAAGTCCTCGGCTTTGGAGTCTTTCTGAGAATTTCTTGCAGAATTTCTTCGCTGTTCTTTTTTGATGCAGAGGCTTTTGCGTTGAGAATTATCCTGTGATTTACGGTGCAGATAAAAAATATTCTGCACATCTCTCGGCACAATGTAATCTCTGCCCTCGGCAAATGCGACAGCCTTTGCCATATCGGTCAGTGAAAGCGTTGCTCTCGGGCTTGCACCTCTTGAAAGCAACGGATGCTTTCTTGTTGCCGAAATGAGTGACACAATATATCTTGCCATATCATCGCTGACAAAAACATTCTGAACCTCCGACTGCATTTCAAGAAATTCATTTTTGGACACAATGCAGTTTACTGAGTCAAGTGGATTTTTACCGCTTCTGTTAAGCAGCATTTTACATTCCGCATCGCTGTCGGGATATCCCATTGAAAGCCTTACCGTGAATCGGTCAATCTGTGAATCAGGCAAAAGCTGTGTTCCCGACGCTCCTGTCGGGTTTTGCGTTGCAATAACAGAAAAAGGCTTTTCAAGCTTGAAAGTGTTGCCTTCAACAGTGACCTGTCGTTCTTCCATTGCTTCAAGCAAAGCCGCCTGAGTTCTGCTTGAAGTTCTGTTTAACTCGTCTGCAAGAAAAAGATTACAGAATACAGCGCCCTTGTTGAAAGTGAATTTTCCTGTATCCTTGTTATAGACCGCAAAGCCCGTGATATCTGACGGCAAAGTGTCGGGAGTGAACTGTACTCTGCCGTATTCAAGACCGAGCACCTTTGAAAACGCAACCGCCATTGTTGTTTTTCCCACACCCGGAATATCCTCAATAAGAATGTTACCTCCTGTGAGCAACGCAAGCAGAGTGGTGACAACCGCCCTGTCTTTACCGTTTATTACCTTTTTTACCTCATTGGTTATAAGTTGAAATTTATTCATTATTTGTTCCTTTGTGTTAAAATTTGTTGTTATATTTTTTATACAATAATTGAATCTGAGCAACGCTCTCTTTAAATTATATTTGATTTGCTTTTTTATTGCAAGTCTTTTTCATAAAATACAGACCAACTTCAGATGTGAAAATATGTTTTTAGGTTATGCAGAATATATGCAAAAAAACGGCAGTCCGTAAAGAACTGCCGCCTAAAAATTAAATTGACAAATAAGAATTAAACTGTTAGAATAAAACCGTGATACCTGCATTAAACGGTAGGCGGTTTCTCCTCACAAGAGGAGGTGGTAACCATGACAATTTCCGATGTATGTTTACTCGGCACTTTAATCGTCAGCGTTATCGCTCTTTGTTACCAAATTTTTGGCAACAAAAAGTAAATTTTTTTATTTACATACATAAATAAAAAAAGAAAATAACCGCCCGAATTTCGAAGCTCCGGCGGTTGTTTTCTAACCATAAAGAGTGAGAATCCGCTTATCGCAGGTATCTCCTTTTCTATAATTATATTAAACCAAATAAAGAAAAATGTCAAGCATCGTTTTGATACTTGACTTTTTTTATTCAACCGAAATTATCTTCCGAGAATTTCTTTTTTCTGCTCATGGTTTTCATCGTACAAAAGACCGCAGACAGCCATTTTTCTGATGATATTTTTAACGGTGAGGTCAAGACCTGTGTTTTCCGAATAGTCGGCAGGATAGATAAAATCAACTCTGTCTTTCATCAGCAAGTCCTCAACCTTGCTGTCCTTTTTTCGGTAAACCGCAATTGAATATCCGCCGTAGGCTTTCATCATTTTCATACACGGAACATCAGAAAGACCGTCGCCTATGTAAATCATATTGCAGAACGGAACCCGTTTGCTGTCCTCCGGCATTGAACGGTTGAGGTCAACATCATTTGCAATATCAAGAACACCTTTGTTGATTCTGTAAACAAACTGCGTTTTATTGGTGTAATTTACATCGGTTTTAGGCCATACGGCATTGCCGTTTTCATCGTAAAGAAATTCACACGCAAAAATGCTTTTGAAGTTTTTACTGATTTCCGTACCTTCAATAATTTCTTTCATACCCGAGGAAATTACATAATGTTCAACCTGCATTCCAAGCTTTTCGCCAAAGTCGGAAATCCTTTTGAACCAATCCTTTACGCCGTCAAAAAACTCAACATTTTTTCCCATTTCAACAAGGTCATTTCGCAAAAGAGGCATATTCCTTTCACGGGACATTTTTACCATTGCGTACATATACGCAAGAATTGAGTCCATATGTTCGCTTTGACCGAGTTCGTTTGAAAATTTCCAGAACTCGTCTTCGGTCATATTAAGACGGGGGATAAAGCTGTAATCCTGCATATCCTTCGTACATAGGGTACGGTCAAAGTCATACATAATCGCTGCAACGGGCATTCTGTTCATAACCGCTCCTTATCCGACTGTGGTCGGCTGTGTGACGCTTTTGGCAGATGTCGAATCTGCCTGAGTTGTTGGTTCCTCTTTATATTGTGTAATCTTAATGCTTTTGATAACAATGTTCTTAACGGGGATGTCATCCTTGTCAACCTTAGCCGAGGCGATTTTGTCAACAACATCCATTCCGTCAATTACCTGTGCAAATACCGTGTAGCCTCTGTCAACCGCATTGTATGCACCGTCAAGATAGGCGTTTCCGCCGTTTTCATCATACAGCTTTTTAACGCTGTCGGGAACGCTGTCGGTATCGTAACAGTTTGTGCCGTTTTTCTCAATGAATGCAGTCAGAAGGTTTGAATCCTTGTAGTTTGCAAGCTGGGTTTTGATAGAATCCCATTGACTTGCAAGATGTTCCCAGCCGCCTTCATTCTTATATGTTTCGGCAGTTTTCTGATTGATAAAAAATGCACTTTCGTTTGTGTCCGCACCTGTGTTTGACATTGCAACAGCACCTCTGATATTGAAAAGCCTGTCGCAAAATTCATCTTCAAAAGCCTCGCCGTACGAGCTTGTACCGCAGTAACCGCCGTTGATCATAAAGTCTTTTGTTACTTTGCTGAAAAGTGAATTGTTATACTTTCCTGCTTTTGCAAGGTTTACAAAGTTTGTAACGGTCTTTGGTGCCTGTTCGGGGAAAAGTCGCATTGTTATGTCACCGTATGAGGTGTGAACAACTGCGATTGTATCGCCGTTCTTCGGCATATCAAGCTGAAAACCGACAGGGTTTGAATCGTGAATAATGTTCGGATTGATTCCGAGAGTAGCGGTATCAATGCCGATGCTTTCAAGGTAGTTCTGTGCGGTAGGTTCATCAGCCGTGCTTACGGCAGTAGTTGCAGGTGTTGTTTCGTCGGGAGTCTGCGATACTTCAGCCTTCTTATCACCGCAACCCGAAAATGCCAATGCAGAAACACACATAATTGATGCAACCGATACGGCACACATTTTTTTAAGATTGTAAGTATTCATAGATTTGTTTCCTTCCTGTCAAGCTCGTTGTTATGTAATGTTTCCAAAGTTTCCAAAAAACAACCTCGGCTCTTCTAATCTGGATTTTATTCTAAAACACACACATTTTTTGTACCATAATCACAAAGTGCATTATGGTACAATCACCCATCGAAAATTTTGCATGGCAATTTGAGGGGAATATAAATTCGTATAATAAGCACTCAACAAAAGTTCAGATTTCATCGTATTTTTCGTGCTTATTATATCATAAATGAAATAAAAATGCAAGTTTGCCGCTTTTTATGAAGGAAAGCGTAGCAAATGCAATAAAATTTTTCTGCAAAAAATTGCGTCTGTGTAATAAGACAGAAAACTTTTTCATATGATTTTCTGTAAACCTAAATATGACGGAGGCTTTAAAATGTCAGAATATTTACCCGAAGGAAAACTTATATCCGAACAGGAAAACATAAATATACTTCACTCATTAAAGATGCTTGAGGATGCAAAAAGCAGCGAAAAGATTCTTGAGGCAAAGGCTTGTGTATGCGACAGCAGTCACAACCTTATTGTTGACCTTGCAGGCATAAAAGGCATAATTCCGAGGGAGGAGGGTGCAATTGGAATTAAGGACGGCTCGGTTCGTGACATAGCCGTGATTTCAAGGGTGAACCGTCCCGTTTGTTTTGTTGTCACCGACATAACCGAGGACGAAAACGGCAAACCGATTGTAATGCTCTCCCGTGAAAAAGCACAACGCAAATGCCTTGACGCATACATTTCAAGGCTGCGATGCGGAGATATTGTGCCTGCCCGCATTACTCATCTTGAAAACTTCGGTGCATTCGCAGATATAGGTTGCGGAATTGTTGCACTTATGCCAATTGACACAATTTCGGTTTCAAGGATTGAACACCCTGCCGAGAGATTTACTGTAGGAATGGACATCAAAGCCGTTATCAAATCTGTTGAAAACGGTCGTATAAGCCTCAGTCACAAGGAGCTTCTCGGCACATGGGAAGAAAATGCCGAAAGGTTTTGTGCCGGTGAAACCGTGTCGGGAATTATACGAAGCGTGGAAAACTACGGTGCTTTTGTGGAGCTTACACCAAATCTTGCAGGACTTGCAGAAACAAAAGAGGGAGTTCGTGCAGGTCAGCAGGCAAGCGTTTACATAAAAAGTATCATTCCCGAAAAAATGAAAATCAAACTGATAATTATTGACACCTTTGATTACAAATATAATCCGAAATGCCCCGAATACTATTGCGACAGCAACCGTATCGACCGTTTTGTGTATTCACCTGAAAATTGTCGGAAACGGGTAGAAACAATATTCGATACCTGAGTTGACAGAAAAACTCCCGAATGATATTATTTAATTGTGAAATCGAATTATTGTTCGGGAGGTTTAATATGCAGTTTACGACATCCGAGATTATTGTGCTTTTATTTTGTGCAATAACGCTCATTGTCAGCGTTGTCACATTAATAACAGTTCTCAAAAAGAATAATAACAACAGAACGGAGGACGAACTTCAAAGGATATTGCTCAATCAGCAAAGCTTTGCACAGTCGCAAAATGACAGAGCGGTTCAGCTTGAACAAAGACTTCACAGCTTTTCAGCCGACAATGTTCAGAGCCTTGAAAATATCAGACGCTCGGTTGATGAAAAGCTTGAAAGTATAAGGCGGGAAAATCTCCGTCAGCTTGATGAAATGCGACAGACAGTTGATGAAAAGCTTCAAAAAACACTTGAAGAAAAAATGAATAAGTCATTTTCGCTTGTCAACGAAAGACTTGAACAGGTATATAAGGGACTCGGCGAAATGCAAACGCTTGCGGTAGGTGTGGGCGATTTGAAAAAGGTTCTTTCAAATGTCAAAACAAGGGGCATACTCGGCGAAATTCAGCTTGGTGCAATTCTCTCCGAAATCCTTTCAAAGGAGCAGTACGAGGAAAACATTGCAACAAAAAAAGGCTCAAAAAATGTTGTTGAGTTTGCAATCAAACTGCCCTCTGACGGTGCCGGTACAGTATATTTGCCTGTTGATTCCAAATTCCCGGGCGATACATATTCTGCTCTTCGTGATGCGGTTGAAAGCTGTGACAAGCAACGCATTGAATCGGCACAAAAAGCACTTGTTCAGCGTATAAAGGGCGAGGCAAAGGATATTCACGATAAGTACATTGATCCGCCGAACACAACGGAATTTGCAATTATGTTTCTTCCTTTTGAGGGGCTTTACAGCGAGGTTGTCAATATGGGACTTGTTGAAGTCCTTCAGCGTGAGTATAAGGTGAATATCGCAGGTCCAAGTACAATGGCGGCTCTGCTCAATTCGTTGCAAATGGGATTCAAAACTCTTGCCGTGCAAAAGAGAAGTGCAGAGGTTTGGAAAATACTCGGCGGTGTAAAGACCGAGTTCGACAAGTTCAATGATGTGCTTGTAATGACACAGCAAAGACTGGATCAGGCAAACAAGGAACTTGACAAGCTTGTCGGTGTTCGCACCCGTCAAATTCAGCGTCAGCTTAAAGATGTTGAATCCGTCAACTTGTCGGAACAGAATCTTTTTGAATAAGCAAAAAATTAAGGCGAAACAGACACAAATCTGTTTCGCCTTTGTTGTTAATGTTGATTAACCTTTGTAGTCAATCCATTCATCATCAACCCATTTTAGTTTAGTTTGATTCCATCTTCTGTACTGGAGCTGTCCGTGACTTCCACGACGCCATTTTATAACTATTTTATCCGCTCTCGGCTGGATAGAAGTTGAATCGGCACCGCTCTCCAAAGCTGAACTGTCGGGAGTTGCTACTTCAACAACTGCAATGCTGTCGGGGGTTGAATCTGTTTCTGCTGCATTTGCAACCATAACGGTTCCTTGTGCGATAATTGCTGTCATAATAAATGCTGTAAAAATTCTTGCGGCTTTCTTTTTCATCTGTTATTTCTCCCTTAATATAAGACAATAATCATAGTAGCCGTTTTCTACATCGGAGTATGGAATAATAATAGAATCATCTTTTGTATAGACAACGCCTTTCTTTTCATCGTAAGGCTCAAAAATAAGGTGAGTGGTTTTGTCTTTTTCAACATACACATACATATTTGTTTCGTCATATACTTCGACATTATCGTTGTATTCGCCCGATGATACAAGATCGGCTACACAATCCTCGTATGTGGCGTCCCAACCCGGAACAATTAAAAAACAGTACGAACCAAAGAATATTCCGATAATAAGCAATGCCATAAAAGCTGTAACAATATTGTTTATAATTGTCTGCTTTTTCTTCGGGTACAGAATCATTTCCATTCTGCTTACAATTTTTTTGCCCTTTTCGTTGGTTACAAAACTCATTCCGACAAGCGCACTTTTCAGTGCAGTTTCCCTGTCGCTCTCTTCACTTTCTTGTTGTTCTTTATAGGCTTTCATTTGCGTTACAAGAACTTCGTAATACACAGTACATCTGTTCTCGCTAAGCTTGCTTGTAACACGCTTGTCACACCTGAGCTCAAGACAGTAGGTTAAATCTTTTTTCAAAAGGTGGGCAAACGGATTCCACCAAAAGATTCCGCAATAAATTTCCGTCAGCAATTTAATCCAAATATCCTTGTTCTTTATATGACAGCATTCGTGTATTGCGATATATCCAAAATCCCTGTCGTCAAATTCACGATTCGGAATAAGAATAACAAGATTGAAAATCCGTATGTAACAGGGAGATAACGCAATCGGTAAATTTTTAGCTTAACTTTTCTTCTGATTCCGCAATTTTGCGAAATGAGGTCAAGCTTTGCCTGCATTTCGGGTGTGCCGTCAATAACATTTGCTTTCAGAGCTTTGACTGCTTTGTAATATTTAATCATCACCCGTGAAATGTATATCACAGCTCCAACAATCCATACTGACACAAGCAGATTGAGCCATGTGAATTCCGGAACAAACAGCACATCTTTGTTGGGAGTCAGAACATCCATTGCTGCGGCATACACATTTTTATCGGAAACTGTATATGTAAATTTGAATTCAAACGGAAATACCATTCTTACAAATGTTACAGCATACAATCCCAAAATTGTATAAAGACCGCAGTAATTACAAAAAGCAATCTTTTTTCTGAAAAAGTAAAGCAGCACTATAAAAATGCTGCTTATTAAAATAGAAAACAAGAATGAATAAAAACTTATTTGCATAAATTATTTGCCGAGTTCTTCACGGCGCTTTTTAAGGAGAGCTTCAAGCTCATCAAAAACATCTGAACTTTCGGTTCTCTCAATAAGCTCTGAGAAGAGAGTCGGAATATCGCTGTCGGCAAAATTCGGTCTGTCAGAAATCTGCTTGATTGCATAAGCGTCCTTTGTCATTGTAGGAACAAAAGTACGGGCATAGTTCTTAGTCACCTGCTTAACACCGACAACCTTAATCATGTCCTTTTTGAGAAGAGAGTTGATAAGAAGGTTAATGTAACTCTTTTTCCATGTTTTGTTTACTGCCTTCTTAACAATTTCCGAGCTTGTGAGCGGCTCATCGAGGTCCCACAATAAGTACATAATTTCTTCTTCACTTTTAGTAAGCATGATATTTACCTCCAAAATTAAGTTTATAAATAATATTAAGCATTTAACTTGCCTTCATTATACTATTTGGTACAGAAAAAGTCAATAAAAATCTTAAAAAATTATGTGATTCAGGACAAAATCAGCCAATTTCGCACATATTGTTAAAAAATGACTATAAAAATGCGGAATGTTGTATATTATAAAAAGCATAATATTATGGTTTATTCACGAAAATCCTGAAAAAGCACAACAAGTCACCGCAAAAATTATTGCGACGACTTGTCTTTTTATTGAAAATATTCAATTAAGCTGTTTTTATTCCGAAATCTTTTTCTGTTCCTTTTTATCGTGGATAAGTCTTGCAAGATACACCGCAGGGGTGTCGAGCAGACTTGTGAAAATGTAGATTACATAGCTTGAAAGGAAGATTGAACGAGTGTTCCGAAATCATAAGTTCCCCAAAACGCAAATGCGGTGAAGAGGGCTGTGTTCAGAATTTGACTGATAAGCGTTGAACCGTTGTTTCTCAGCCATAAAAATCTTCTCTTGTCACCGAATTTCTTTTCCGTGAACTTCCACCACTTGTGGTAGAGCCACACATCAAACAGCTGACTTATCGCATATACAATAAGTGATGCAAAAATCATTCGGGGAGTGTTTGAGAAAACCGCCTTGATTGACGGCATAATCGTGTCGTTCGGACTCGGATTGTAAAGCAGCCAGCTTTGTGAAAGCACAAGAAAAAATACCGATGAGAGTATTCCTGTAAGAACCGCCTTGTTGGCGGCTTTTTTGCCCTCACATTCAGAGAGAATGTCCGTAATCAAAAATGTTACCGCAAAAAGCACATTACCGAGAGTCTGTTCCATTGAAAAAGCGTTTACAAGGATTAAAGCCTCAATGTTCGCAAGAATTGTTGCTACGGCTGAAATGCAGTAAAGCCCGGCTTTGCCGAAAAGAGCATAGCCTAAAACTGCCATACCGTATATGAATACCACCGAGAATATAAGCAAAAGTTCATTTATCATATCAGTCACCTACTCCGAAATCCGTGTTGTTAATTAAAATATCCGTTCTTGGGTTATCCTTATATACAGGATAGATCTTCTGCATAAACTCTTTTATGACAGCTTTGTCGGGTTCAACTTCCGTTGTGTTGTCACACATAATGTTAACGCAAATTCGTTCAAAATATTTTAATCCCAACTCAATATCCTTTTGCATGGTTTCGGCTGTCTGACCTTTAATTCCGAAAAGGAAATTAGCTTCGTCGAAATTCTCAGCAATAACAGCTGGACTGCTCTCTTTGATTCCTTTTTTCAGAACATTTTCTCTGAAATCGCAGTCAAAGGTTTCAAGACCGATCTTCATTTTCAAATCAAAATCCGCAAAATCTTTTCTGAGCTGACTGATTTTTGTTCCGATAAAGATAATGTGCCTCAAAATGAATGGTATTTATCTTTTTTTCTTTGCACACCTGTTTGATAAAATCAAGTGTTTTTTTGTCAAGCTCAAAAACCGAGCCTGAGTTAATGACCTCAAGGTCACCGAAAATTCCCGTAACTTTTTCAAGCACGGCTTTGTTAAGACGAAAGTTTTCGTCCTCGTCACTGCACCTGTCGGTGTAGTAGTCGCAGAAGATGCATTTTTTGTAAACGCAACCGCTTCCACGCAGAAGAACAATCTCCCGATTGTTCTTTTCATTAATAATACTGTATCTCTCCATACTCTCTTTCCGGCACAAAAAAAGCACCCACACAAAAGAGGGTGCAAAAAGGGCGTAAAAAGCCCAGTGCCTTTCTCCTTAGTTTTGATAGAAGGAGCAGCCTATCGGCGTCCTTCCGGCAGGATGGTTACGAACTGCCACACAGTATGCTATCACAAATTCCGTTTTATGTCAACTGCAATTTATTATTGCATTATATATGTTTAAGAGGTATAATGAAAAGAAAAAATCAAGTGCAAAGTAACTTTTTGAGTGACTTTGCAGGCTCAAAATTCCATATGGGAAAATTAGCGAATATTGTCATAAATTCCCGAAAAAAACAGCCTATTTTCTTGTATTTTTTAGTTGACAAAGGGACAAACCTTTTGTATAATAATAAACAGCGTTTTAATATGTGTCTATGCTGTCAAGAGGTGCAGATATGCTTTTTGAGCTTAAATCCGTCTTTCAGAATGACGGTGAAGAAAAACAAGTTGAATATAACCTTGACTTGTCAGGTCTTGATGTTGACGGAGTTATCCATTCAAAACTCCCGTTGTCGTGACTGCCAAAGCAACAAACAGAGCAAGTTTGATTACTCTTGTGATCAATGCACACTTTGATTACAGCCGTGACTGTGACCGTTGCGGTGAGCCTTATACAAGAGAGATGAACATGAGCTTTGAACACAGGCTTATTCAGACTCTTGCCGATGAGGAAAATGATGACTATATTGAAACACCTGATTTTACACTCGAGCTTGATGATGTTGTAATTTCTGACATTTTTCTTTCGCTCCCGTCAAAGAATCTTTGCAGGACGATTGCAAAGGTCTGTGTCAGATTTGCGGACAAAACCTCAACAACGGTGAATGTTCCTGTGATAAGCGTCAAACGGATCCAAGACTTGAGATACTTAAACAGTTGATTGACTAAGATAAATTTTGTAAGGAGGTTTTTGTAATGGCAGTACCCAAGAACAAAACATCACACGCAAGAAAGAGCTCAAGACGTTCAACAGTATGGAAGATTAATGCTCCTGAACTTACTGCTTGTCCTAACTGCGGTGAATTAACAGCAGCTCATAAGGCTTGCACAAACTGTGGTATGTACAACGGCAGACAGGTTGTTGTAAAGAAAGACGAACAGTAATTTTTATTACAAACATTACGGGCGGCAGTTATCTGTTCGCCCTTTTGTTTTGCAAATTTTACCGTATATCCAAAAACAATTTGCAAACCTGTTGATTAAAAACGGTATTTTGTGTAGAATAAAAGTGTATGTAAAAATGTTTTGCGAGGTGAAGGTGTGGCTGTTAAAATTTTTGATGTCACAACCGGCAGTCATGCCGACAAAGCAGGGATAAAAAAAGGGGAAACCCTACTTTCAATCAATTCAAACGAGATTGTCGATGTTCTTGATTACCGATTCTATCAGGTAAACCGCAAGCTTACTCTTGAGGTTGCGGATGAGGACAAAAATGTTCGTACCATAGAAATGACCAAGGGAGAATATGAGGAAATCGGTCTTGAGTTTGAAACCTATCTTATGGACAAACAGCATTCGTGCCGTAATAAGTGCATTTTCTGCTTTATTGACCAGCTTCCGAAGGGAATGCGTGAGTCGCTCTATTTTAAGGATGACGACAGCCGACTTTCGTTTTTGTTCGGCAACTATATCACGCTGACAAATATTACAGAGCACGAAATTGACCGAATTATAAAAATGCACATAAGCCCGATTAATGTGTCGGTTCACACAACAAACCCCGAGCTTCGTTGTAAGATGATGAATAACCGCTTTGCAGGCGATACATTGAAATATCTCAAACGCTTTGCAGATGCAGGAATAACGCTTAACTGTCAGATTGTTCCTGTCCCGGAATTAATGACGGTGACGAGCTTGTCAGAACATTGACCGATCTTGAAAACCTCGGTGTTAATATGACTGCTATTGTTCCTGTCGGACTTACACGCTACCGTGAAAACCTTTATCCGCTTGTTCCTTATAATAAGGAAACGGCAGGGCAGACAATTGATATAATTGAAAAAATGGGTGATGAGTGCGTCAAAAAGCACGGTAGACGAATTTTCTTTCCGGGTGATGAATTTTACCTCCTTGCCGAAAGAGAAATCCCGTCACCTGAATTTTACGAGGACTTTTCCGCTCTTGAGGACGGAATCGGTATGATTGCGTATCTGACCGATGATGTCAGCTGGAAGCTTGAAGAGCTTGATGCAGACGAAAGCCTTTGCCATAAGGTAACAATTGCCTGCGGCGAGGGAGTGTTTCCGTACATGAAGCGGATTATGTCGATGATTAACGAAAAATTCCCGAATATAACTATAAATACAAGGGCGATTAAGAACAACTTTTTCGGCGGCGGAGTAAATGTATCGGGACTTGTCACAGGCGGTGATCTTATTGATCAGCTCCGTGACGATGACCTTGGTGACAGGCTTATTATCACGTCATCAATGCTCCGTTTTGAAAACGATTTGTTTCTTGATGATGTTTCAACAGATGATGTTGAACGGGAACTCGGTGTAACTCTTGTTCCCGTCAATAACAACGGAAACGACCTTGTAGAGGCTGTAATTGCAGGAAAGGACTGATAAGATGAACAAACCCGTAATTGCCGTTGTCGGCAGACCAAATGTGGGAAAGTCAACGCTTTTCAATAAACTCATCGGTCAGAGATTGTCAATTGTTGACGATACTCCCGGTGTTACCCGTGACAGAATATACGGTGAGGTGGAATGGTGCGGAAAAACTGCCTTTATTGTTGACACAGGCGGTATTGAACCGAAATCAGATGATATTATTCTTGTGCAGATGCGCCGTCAGGCTCAGCTTGCAATCGACACGGCTAATGTTATTATTCTTGTAACAGACTGCAAGTCGGGCATGGTTGCAACGGATATGGATGTTGCACAGATGCTCCAGAAGTCGGGCAAGCCTGTTGTGCTTTGTGTAAACAAGTGCGACACACTCGGCGAACCGTCACCTGAATTCTATGAGTTTTATAATCTCGGTTTAGGCGATCCTATCGAGGTTTCAGCCGTTCACGGTTACGGTACGGGCGACCTTTTGGACAAGGCTTTTTCAAGCTTTGATTATGATGAAAATGCGGAAGATGACGACACAATCATCAATGTTGCGGTAATCGGCAAGCCGAACGCAGGCAAGTCATCTCTTGTAAACAAAATTACAAACGAGGAACGCTGTATTGTGTCTGATATAGCAGGCACAACCCGTGACACAATCGATACGCTTGTTGAAAATAAGTACGGAAAGTTTAACTTTACCGATACCGCAGGACTTCGCCGTCAGAGCAAAATCTATGATAATATCGAAAAATACAGTATTATCCGTGCAAAAATGGCTATTGAACGCAGTGATGTGTGCGTTATTATGATTGATGCGACAGAGGGCGTTACAGAACAGGATACCAAGGTTGCAGGTCTTGCGCATGAGGCAGGCAGAGCGTGTATAATTGCCGTAAACAAGTGGGACGCTGTCGAAAAAAACGATAAGACAATGCAGGAGTTCCGCAAAAAGCTTGACGCAGATTTTGCGTTTATGTCATATGCGCCAAAGGTATTTATTTCCGCAAAAACAGGTATGCGTATCGACAGGCTGTTTGAATATATCATAAGCTGTAATGACAGCGCAAACCGCAGAATCAGAACAGGTATGCTCAACGAACTTCTTGCTCAGGCTACAACAAGAGTTCAACCGCCGTCGGACAAGGGTAAGCGACTTAAAATTTTCTATATGACTCAGGCTTCCGTAAAACCGCCGACATTCGTTTTCTTCTGCAACAATGCACAGCTTTTCCACTTCTCATATCAGCGTTATCTTGAAAACAGAATCCGTGAGGCTTTTGCTCTTGAGGGTACGCCGATCAAAATTGTGGTAAGAGAGAGAGGAGAAAAGTAATGGAGCATATTTCGGCAATTTTGGCAAACTGCTGGTGGATGATTCTGCTTTCGGCATTGATTGCGTATCTTCTCGGCAGTATCAACACGGCTGTTCTTGTCACAGGCATTGTGACAAAGGGCAAAAAGGATATCCGTCAAATGGGCAGCGGCAATGCAGGCTTTACAAATGTACTGCGCAGTGTCGGTAAAGTTCCGGCAATCATCACCATTGTGTGTGACGCACTGAAGTGTATTATCGCCGTGCTTATCGGAGGTTTCATCTTCTCGTTTGCATCGGTTGCATTTCAGGGTGAAAGCCCTGTTTTTATAAACGAGCTTATCAACTGCGGAAAATATGTTGCAGGTATTTTCTGTATTCTCGGACATTCATACCCCGTGTATTTTCACTTTAAGGGCGGCAAGGGTGTTGTAACCGCCGCCGCTCTTATGCTGACAGAGGATTGGCGTGTGTTCATCGCAATTATTGTAACTTTTCTTATTATCTTCCTCTGCTCAAAAATTATATCACTTGCAAGTGTTCTCTGTGCGATTCTCTATGCGCCTTACACCTTTGCAATGACATTTATCTTTGACTTCATAATTTACAAGGATTATTCTCTTACATATGTAATCTTCTCAACTGCGGCGGCTCTTTTAATCGGCGTTTTCGTTCTTGTAAAGCACAAAGAAAACATCAAAAGACTTCTTAAAGGTGAAGAAAAGAAAATTACAGCCAAAAAATGACGGCAGTATTGACCGAAAAGTGATTTGGTTGTACAATAACTTTGATATGATATTTGTTATATTTTAAATATTTCTGATACGGAAAATAAATTATATTGAGAGGTTGAATTAAAATGTCAGATTGTATTTTCTGCAAAATCGTTGACGGTTCAATTCCGTCAAAAAAAGTTTATGAAGACGAAAAAATTCTCGCTTTCTATGATCTTGAACCACAGGCTCCCGTTCATGTGCTTGTAATTCCAAAGGAACACATCTGCTGTGCAGACGCAGTTAATGAGGAAAATGTCGGCAATATTGCTCACATTTTCACTAAAATTCCCGAAATTACAAAATCACTCGGACTTACAAACGGCTACCGTATTGTAAATAACTGCGGTGAGGACGGCTGTCAGAGCGTAAAGCATATGCATTTCCACATCCTCGGCGGCAAAAAGCTCAACGGCACAATGGCATAAGAAGGGACTGCAATAATGGATACATATAAGATTAATATTGAAGGACTTGACAGAGAACTCAGAAAATTCCCTGTAAACGATAAGCTTGATATTGCCGCATTTATTATGTTTGGTGACATTGAGATGACAGAGGTTGCCGCAAGAGAACTCCTCAAGCGTGTTCCCGAACACGATGTTGTTGTGACTGCTGAAGCAAAGGGTATTCCGCTTTGCTATGAAATGGCTCGTCAGGGCTGCAGAAACTATGTTGTCGCAAGAAAAAGCGTTAAGGTTTATATGGGCAATCCTATCGGAGTGACCGTTAATTCAATCACAACAAAAAACGAACAGAAACTCTACCTCGGCGAAGATGATGTAAATCTTCTCAACGGCAAGAGAGTTCTTCTTGTTGATGATGTAATTTCAACAGGCGAAAGTCTTCACGCTCTTGAAACGCTCGTTGAAAAAACAGGCGCAAATATCGTTGGCAGGGCATCAGTCCTTGCCGAAGGTGACGCTAAGGACAGAGATGACATTATATTCCTCAGCGAACTCCCGCTTTTCTTTAAGTAATACTGAGTAATTATAAAATCAAATTTAAACAGCTGTTGAAGTGTGCAGATTATACCGTCCGCATATTTTGACGGCTGTTTTCCTTTTTTATACCATAGATATAAAGTGTAAAAATTAAAGTGTAGAAATTGTTCAACTTATAAATGATTGAATAGAAACAGTGGTGAATAGGTAATTTAATGAGAAGAGATAGCAGCAAAATCAACAAAAATAAAAAATATTTTTAAAAAATAATATTTATATTGACAAATAAAATTCTATATGATATTATAAAAATACCAAAAATGATATACTTGAAGTAATAAAAATAACCAAATAAATAATAAAAGGAGATGCCATTATGAAAAAAGTATGTTTATGCCTTGCTTTTGTGTTGGCAGCGGTATGTATTCTATGTTCCTGCTCTGATTTACCTGCACCAAGTACCTCTGAAACCGTGAATCCTTCCGTAGATGTTACTTTGAAAAAGTGGGAAGATTGCGGAGCGAGTATTGATAAAGCGGAAGAAATTTCCGGAATTAAGTTTGGCGAAAGTTTGAAAAATATTGTAAGTGTAAGAGCTATTCCATACACGGCGATCGAAGTGGTTTGTTCGTTAGATAAATCTGCCTCTGACAATACTGTGACCTTGCGCAAGGCTGTCAGCTATGCTGTAAAAAACAGTGAAAATCTCAGCGGAGTCAATACAAACGGACTTTCTCCCACAATGGCGACTTTTGAAATTAAGGGTGCGAATTTTGTAAATGAAAAAGGTAAAACTGTAATAGGAGAATATAATGATAACAATTATAAATATTCTTTTTATTGCAAAAAAGGATTGAATGGTAACCGAGTGTATAATTATATTAAAAAAATGATTACTGAATAAGGATTGATTTTTATGAAACGGCTGTTTGGACTTATAGGATTTACTTTCCTGTTTGTCCTTTCAGCCGTTTTTTATTCGGATTTTAATGAAATTGTCTTTGCGATTATCGGCTCGTTAGGAGTGTTATCCGTTGCAGTAGGTATATTCGTAATTATTTCAAAGAAAAATAAATCATTCGGCAAGTCGCTGTGCGTATTTGCTTTTGCCGTAATATATTCTGCGGGCAATATGATCGCCTATTCCGAATATATTAACAACACGATTATAAATAAATATTCCGATAAAGAAATTACAGCAAGCGGATATATCTGTGATGAAATCATCACCACCGATTCATCATGCAGTTTCGTAATCAAAACCGACAAAATCAACGGTCAGCCGTCAGATGCGAAAATTCAAATTATTTCGTACTCAAATGTTGACGCAGAGCCTTTTGAAAAGGTCAACTTCACGGCTCTTACATACAAGAATAATGTAAACTCACAGATCAGTCACGGAATTTTTCTGAAAGCATATTCCTATGACGGCTTCAAAATTGATGCGACAGGGGAGAAAGTGTTTGATTTATATTCATTTGCCGTTGAGGTTAGAATGACAATGAAAAATTCCCTTGATATGCTGTTGCCGGAGGATTATTCAACGCTCTGCCGTGCCGTTCTTTTGGGTGAGAAAACAGCTCTTGATTCAAGCGTTAAAGATGATTTTTCATTGACAGGCACTTCGTTTTTAATAGTGGTTTCGGGAATGCATCTTGTTATAATCACTTCGTTTGTATTGTTCTTGGTAAGAAAATTAACAAAAAACAGATTTTTAATAACAGGTTTTACCACATTCACGGTTATTGCTTTTATGGCTGTAACGGGCTTTGCACATTCGGTTGTCCGTGCCGGAATTATGATGATAATTGTGTCGCTTGCATCGTCAAATCTCAGAATAGCCGACTCGCTGAATAACCTTGGTTTTGCCGCAATTGTTCTGACAGCTTTCAACCCATATGCGGTAGCCGATATCGGTATGTTGCTTTCATTTTCGGCAACGACTGGTATAATTCTGTGGTCAAAACCGATTGAACGCTCTGTGCTGAGATTCTTTCATTACAATAACAAGCGTAAGAACGATTTTGTCGGAACGGTTGTCTATTATATCAAAAGGCTGTTTAAAATCTGCGTAAATATGCTGTCGGTTTCAGTATCTGCATTTCTGTGGATTTTGCCGATAACCGCCGTTGCGTTTAACAGAATTTCCCCGACAGTCATACTTGTTTCTCTGTTATGTGAACCGTTTGTTTCGGCACTTTTGGTGTGTTCTCTGTTGTGTTCGGTACTTTTTATTTGCCCGTTTATATCATTTTTTGCATACCCGTTTGGTCTCGTTTCGGGATTATGCTCAAAGGCAATTTTGTGGTTGGTTTCAACTTTTTTCACAACTCCCATTCAGCACAATTAAAACCCATTCGCTCTATTGGTTTGTGTGGATAGGTGTCAGCGTACTTCTCGCAATTGGCGGATTGTTTGTAATAAATCGAAAATTCTATGTCAAAATTTCTGTTTCGGTATCAATTTCAGTCCTCGTAATCGGAGCGTCGCTCAATGTGCTTTTAACAGCCGATAACGGTGAAATGAAAATCTATAATGTCGGCAACGGTGTTTTTGCAACAGTCAACTGCCCCGACAGCTGTTCGGTGATTTCATGCGGAGGCAACAGAGCAAGCGCAGATGATGTGACAGCCGATATCAGCGAAAGATACTCAGATATTGAATATATGATAATTCCAAATCAGAATAATAAATATTCTTCTCTTGAACGCTTTGCGGTCACAAAATTTGACTTAAATAATATTTTGGTATATGATAATGACATTAAAAAGCAAAATCTTTTGAACGCTTTTGACGGTAACAGCCGACAGACTTTCGGCGGAAACAATCATTTTACGCTGAATCTTTCCGATACGGTGACGGATGAGGTAATCTGCGTTGATAACACAATGTTTCAGTTCATAAAAGGGAAAAATATGACTGTATTGTTTGTGCCGACAGATGCTGATCTTTCAAATCTGCCCGAAAAGTATCGCAATCCCGATTGTTTGCTGATTGATTCCGTCCCCGAAAATTTTGATTTGATATCATGCAATACCGTGATATTTTCGGGATCGGAAAAGCAGTTTAAGAAAAATTATGATTCTATTAAAGAAATAAGTTCAACCGTTATTTCAACATCTGAAAGAAACATAACGGTCAATCTGAACGGAGGATAAAATGCCGCGCATCACCGAAGCAGACCTGAAAAAACAAATTAAAAACAAAAGCTTTTCGCCTGTGTACCTCATCTACGGTTCGGAGCAGATGTTTGTCAAAAGTTATACAAAAAAGCTTTGTGAGGCTGTTGCAGGCAAAAATCCGTCCGATTTCAATTATCATACATTCAGCGGTGACATTGATTTTCAGGAACTTGCCGCATCCCTGCAAATAATGCCGTTTATGGCGGAACGCAATTGTGTTGTTGTGACCGACATTTACTTTGATAATATGGTGAAGGATCGGCTTGATACTCTTAAAGAGCTTACAAGCAGAGCATGGGACGGTACGGTTCTCATAATTTCAATGCCGACTTATGTTCCGTCAAAGAATAAAACTTCTTTTACAGCTCTTATAAAGCGTGTTGAAAAAATCGGCAGCGTCTGCTGTTTTGAAAAAATCAATTCACAAATTATCGAAAAGTATGTTGCAAAGTGGGCAAACGAAAACGGCAAGCTGATTTCACACCTCAATGCATCAAAGATTATTTCAAATGTCGGCGATGACCTCAATCTTCTGAAAAACGAGGTCAACAAAATTGCCGCATATGCAAAGGGTGAAGAAATTACCGACCGTGATATCGACCTATTGTCAACCGTAAACCTTGAAGCAAGAACATATGATATGGCTGACGATGTTATTAACGGCAGAGGTGACAGAGCGTTCAGAAAGCTTGACACACTTTTTTGTCAGCGGGAAGAACCGATTAACATTCTCTATGCACTTTCATCCGCCTATGTCGATGCATATCGTATGCGTGTTGCAGATGAATGCTCAGTCAGTAAAGAAACCGTGGCGAAAGATTTTGCTACAAAAACCGTGCGTTTGTGTTAAACAGGGCGAGAACCTCCGTTTCAAGGACTTCAACCGAGGCACTTCGTAAAAGCCTTGATGTGCTTGTTGAAACAGACGAAAAGCTGAAATCAGTTTCCGTTAATCAAAGATTTTTAATTGAACAGCTTATTTCCCGTTTGCTTTTGATTGCAAAGGAGGGCAGAATCTAATGCTCAAAATCCGTGAGGCTGTCATAGTTGAGGCAGATATGACAAGATAAAGCTTTCATCAATTGTAGATGCTCCGATAATCGAAACCAACGGTTTCCGTGTTTTTTCCGACAAAGAAAAGCAGTCGCTTATCCGCAAAATTGCCGAAACAAGGGGAATACTCATAATGACCGACAGCGACGGTGCAGGCTTTGTAATAAGGAATTTCCTTAAAGGCTCGGTCGATAATTCAAAAATTAAAAATTGTTATATTCCTCAAATCAAAGGCAAGGAAAAACGCAAGGCAAAAGCCGGTAAAGAGGGGCTTTTGGGCGTTGAAGGCGTCAGCGATGAGGTTATAATAAATGCAATCCGCAAAAGCGGTGCCGAGATAATCGGCGAAGAAAATAATATTCCCGAAAGGAAAATTACTAAAGCCGATCTATTTGTCCTCGGACTTACGGGAACTGAAAATTCAGAAATAAACCGCAAGAAGATTCTTAAAAAACTCGGTCTGCCATCATATCTTTCAACAAACGCATTTTTGACCGCAATTAACTGCCTTTATTCTTTTGAAGAACTAAAAGAGATGCTCTGACAAAATAAAAAATTCATAGGTTAAATAAATCACCTGTTTCGGCAAAAACTAAAACAGGTGATTTCTTATGAAAAAAAGTTTACGGTTGCGTAACGATTGCATTCTCTTTTCAATAGGCGGAGCAGGCTACGCTCTGCTTGAAATTTTGTGGCGGAGAAAAACTCACTGGTCAATGGCGGTTACGGGCGGAACTGCATTTGTGTCGCTTTTCAGATTTTACAAGCGCTTTTCAAAAATGAATATGCTGCAAAAATGCATATCGGGAAGTGCGATAATTACCGCACTTGAATACTGCTGTGGCTGTGTTGTCAATCTGAAATTCAGGCTTAATGTATGGATTATTCAAACTGCCGACTTAATTTAAAAGGCAGATTTGCCCGTTTTACAGCACCTTGTGGGCATTCCTTTGTATCCCCGTCAGCGCATTATGCACTTCTCTCTGCAAAAAAATACAGTAAAAAAACAGGAGCGGTAAGTAAAAATACTGCTCCTGTTATGTTTTATTTATTCAGACTTTTTGTTCTCGCTTTTTTCATCGGATTCGTTTTCTTCGGAAGTGTCGTTTTTCTTGACAACAACCCGTAAAATACGCTGATCCTTAACCTCCATAATGGTAAACTTAAAGCCGTCGGCCTCAATGTTGTCACGCTTGTGGGGGATTGTTCCTGCGTGTTCAAGAATATAACCGCCGACCGTTACGCTGTCACATTCAAGACTGTCCTCGTCCATATCAAACAGACCGAGCATATCTTCAAGCTCCATATCGCCGTTTACAAGGAACTCGCCCTTGCCGATTTTGTAGTAGTTATGCTCAATTTCCTCGTCCTCGTCCCATATTTCGCCGACAATTTCTTCGAGCAAATCCTCCATTGTAACAATACCGAGTGTTCCGCCGTATTCATCCGTAACTACCGCAAGATGAATTTTTGTGCGTTTGAATGCATTCAATTTTTGAAAGCTGTTGTGTTTTAAACACAAAGTAAGGCGGCTGCATAAGCTCCTTAACATCGGGCGCTTTACCGTCTGCAAGTCGTTCAAGATAATCTCTTGTATGGAGAATGCCGACAACATGGTCAACTGTGCCTTCGTACACGGGAATTCTTGAATAGCGGTTTTCAATGATGATATTCTTGATTTTTTCAGGCGAGTCATCAACGCTGATAAATGTGATGTCAACCCTCGGAGTGAGAATTTCCTCGGCAGTAGTTTCGTCAAAGTCAAGTGCGGAGCGAACCATCTCGCTTTCGCTCTCTTCAAGAACGCCTTCCTCCTCAATGCTCTCAACAATGTATTTAAGCTCATTTTCAGTAACTGACGGAGCGTCACCGCTGCTGCCTGCAATCTTTAAGGCAATCATTTTGAATCGTGTGAAAATCCACACAAGCGGTGTAAGAAGTGTCATAAGTCCTCTGAGCAATCCGGCTGTTTTGAGTGAAAAGGCATCGCAATGTTCCTTTGCAAGACATTTCGGCACAATCTCACCGAATGTCAGAACAAGAAAAGTTGTTGCACCCGTTGCAATTGCCGAGCCTGCGTCACCGAAAAGATTCATACACAGCACAGTCGCAATTGAAGAACAGCTCAGGTTTACAACATTGTTGCAGATGAGAATTGTTGTAAGGGCATTGTCAAAATGCTCGATTATGTAGAGCGCTGTTGCCGCTTTTTTGTTGCCGTCATCCTTGTAACGCTGAACACGCACCTTGTTTACAAACGAAAATGCAGTTTCAATCGCCGAAAAGAACGCCGAAAGCAAAATAAGAACTAAAATGACAACACCCATAATTATGTCAGATGTCAACTGAATATCACTCCATAACAACTTCCGACAGGTTCTGTCGGAATAATATTTCTTTAATACTACTATAATTCTTTTAAATAATTATTACTTATTAGAAATAAAGAAATAAAATTATTGAAATAATTTTGCTGTAATGGTATAATGGTCACTAAAGGCTTTTTACAATTGAACAATGTGGCTTGTGCGTCTTATTTTTTGTATGCATACATTTTGCGTGCAATTTCGGTGAAACTATTCTCGGAGGTGCATACAATGCCACAAAAATCAAAATCTTCAAAAGTCTCATCAAAAAAAGGGAACTATGTTAAAAATCCTGCGCCGGATGACGATCCGCAAAAGCTTGCAAACGACAGCCCCATAAGTGAAGAACAAACAGACCGAATCGGCGAAACAGGTTCTGTTCTCACAACTCATAAGGATTGTGTGCTGCATTGCCTGACGATTATCGGTCAGATTGAAGGTCATTACATTCTTTCACAACAAAACAAAACCACGAAATACGAGCATGTCATCCCTCTGCTTGTTTCGGTTGAGGAGGACGAAAGAATTGACGGACTGCTTGTGCTGATTAACACAGTCGGCGGAGATGTTGAGGCAGGTCTTGCAATTGCCGAGGTGATTTCGGGAATGAAAAAGCCGACCGTTTCCATCGTACTCGGCGGAGGTCATTCAATAGGAATTCCGCTTGCTGTTGCGGCAAAGAAAAGCTTTATCGCAAAGAGTGCGTCAATGACGGTTCATCCCGTCAGAACAACAGGCCTCACACTCGGAGTTCCGCAGACCTTTGAATATTTTCAGCGTATGCAGGACAGAATCACAACCTTTGTTGCCGAAAATTCCAATATTACAAAAGACCGTTATAATCAGCTTGTGCTTAACACGGGTGAGCTTGTAATGGATATCGGAACTATTCTTGAGGGAGAAGAGGCTGTTGAAGAAGGCTTGATTGACGAGGTCGGAACAGTTTCCGACGCAATTGACGCTCTTTATGATTTGATTAAAGAAAACAAAGAGAGCAAGCCGAAGTCTGCAAAATCACGCTCAAAAAAGCAGGAAAAATAATTTCGGGCGTTTTGCCCGAATACATATATATTGTGACGCTTATGATTTGTGTGAAATCTTAGTTATGCCAACCCATACGGCTTTTCAGCGTACAAATAACAGAGAAGATTTGAAAACTTATTTTTTGGAGGGAATACATAACCATGTCAATTTTAGATGCTATTATTCAGGGTGTTGTTCAGGGACTTACCGAATTTTTGCCCGTATCAAGCAGCGGCCACCTCGCAATCACACAGCACATTCTCGGTGCAGGCACAGGCGAAAGCAATCTTTTCTTTAATGTAATGCTCCATGTCGGCACACTTGTTGCCGTTGTTGCATTCTACCACAAACTTGTGTGGGATCTTATCAAAGAATTTTTCCTTATGCTCAAGGATATTTTCACGGGCAAGTTCAAATGGAGCAAAATGAATTACAACCGTAATCTCGTTGTAATGCTCATCATCGGTCTTATACCGCTGTTCTTGCTTTTTCTGCAATCCCCGGAACAGATATGAAACTCAAGGACCTTGCAGACCGGCTTTCCGCAAGTCCTGTTCTCATAGTAACTGCCTGTTCGCTAATTCTCACAAGCGTACTTTTAACAATCGGTATTATCCGTAACCGCAAGAGTGTTGCCTCAACTCACAAACATCTTGCAACAAAGAGCAATGCAAAGGCAACAAGAGATAATTTTAATGTTGTTGACGCAATCCTTGTCGGTGTAACACAGGTTTGTGCCGCACTCCTTCCGGGACTTTCCCGTTCAGGCTCAACACTTTCGGTCGGTGAGATGAGAGGAATCTCAAAGCAGAAGGCACTTGACTACACATTCGTACTCGGTATCCCGTCAATCCTTGCGGCGGCACTTCTTGAGGGTGTGGATGCAATCAAGTCACCCGAAGGTTTAAGTAATATTGAATTTCTTCCGCTGATTATCGGAATGGCGGTTTCCGCAGTTGTAGGCTATCTTGCAATCGTAATTTTCAAGTGGTTCCTGAAATCCGACAAAATGGAAATTTTTGTAATCTACACAGCGGTTGTCGGTGTTGCATTTATTGTAATTTCAATCATCGAAATGAATACGGGCGTAAACCTTTTCACAGGTGCGCCGATTGCATAAATTTTAAATGGAGTGATTTTATTGGCAGCTAACAAAAATAAAGCTGACAAAACTAAAAATACTGCGTCGGGAAGAAAAAAGACTTCTTCAAAAACCTCATCAAAGGTGCAAAACTGCAAGCAGAACCAAAGCATCCGCTGTTCCGAAAAGGAGCAGCGGACTTTCGCCGCGTGTAAGAGCAATCCTCTATGCCGCCGTTGCGGCTGTTTTTGTCTGCATAATTTTCATAAAAGGTTCAAATGTCTGGACAATGATACGCAGTTTCTTTTTCGGAGTTCTCGGATTCGGGATTTTTCTTGTTCCCGTAACGCTTTTTTATTTGTGTGTCATGACCGAAAAGGAGAAACAGGTTGCACGCTATAAGCTGAAGCTTTTCCTTTGTGTCGTCATAATTCTGTTTATCGGGGCGTTGATTTACGCAGGCAGCGGTGCAAAATATTCTGATATGAACTTTTTTGCGTGTCTTGGCAATCTGTTCAAGGATGCCTCCGATACCTCAAGGTATATGACCTTCGATTGCGGAATAATCGGCGGACTGCTCGGCTATCCGTTTGTTGTCCTGTTCGGCAGTACAGCCGCACTTTTTACAAGCTTTGTTGTAACAGCCGCACTTATCCTTATTGTTGCGAACATTTCTATTAAAGATATGACAGCGGCGGCGTCAAGGACAGCCGTACATATCCGTGAAGCAGGTGAGGAGAGGGCAAGAGTTCGCAGAGAACGCAGAGAAGAAAACCGTGAGAGAAAGCTTGCCGAAAGAGGCGATATCGACATTGCGCTTGAAGGCGAAAACAGAAAGTCCTCGGGAAGTTTTATTGACATTCCGCTTGATGACAAAAAGACAAAGGTCAAGAAAGCAAAGTCGGCAGTAAACGGAATTGACACGGATATTGCCGATTCAAAGGAAGAAAATGCCGCAGACAAGGATCTGTCACAGGATCTCATCAACATAATCAATCGTGCAAGCAAGCCTATGGGCAAAAGTGCCGACAATACGGTTTCTGCAATTGCAGAGGATATCTCAAACGAAAAGTCAGCTTCTAAGGCTGAACAGACAGAGGTCAAGCCTGATGCCGAAACTGAGAACATCGTCAAAAAAGCACTTCTCAAAAGCAAAAAAGACAACAGCGAGGAGGCTGGTGACGAAATTGCGGAACAGCTTGACAGAGCTGTTCGTTCCGATAATTCTCAAAAGGAAGAAAAAAAGTATCAGTTCCCACCAATTCAGTTGCTCAAACCAAAGCTAAATTCCGATGACAGCGATGCAATGGAAGAAATGCAGAATAATGCCAAAAAGCTTATTGATACCCTCACAAGCTTTGGTGTAAAGGCAAGCATTGTAAACATCTGCCGAGGTCCGTCTGTAACACGCTATGAGTTACAGCCTGCCCCCGGTGTTAAAATCAGCAAAATTACAAATCTCTCCGATGATATCGCACTCAGCCTTGCCGCAAACGGTGTTCGTATTGAAGCGCCTGTTCCGGGTAAGGCGGCAGTCGGAATTGAAGTTCCGAACAAGGTTGTAAGCATGGTAACAATGCGTGAATTGATTGATTCGGATAAGTTCAGAAACAGCAAGAGTAAGCTCACAACCGTTCTCGGCAGAGATATCTCGGGTGAAATTGTTGTTACCGATCTTGCAAAAATGCCGCACTTGCTCATTGCAGGTACAACCGGTTCGGGTAAATCCGTATGTGTAAACTCAATTCTTATGAGTATTCTCTACAAGGCAACTCCGGATGAAGTAAAGCTTTTGCTTATTGACCCGAAAATGGTTGAATTTTCAAAATACAAGGGTATTCCGCATTTGCTCATTCCCGTAGTATCCGATGCCAAAAAGGCGGCGGGTGCGCTTGCATGGGCAGTAAACGAAATGCTCCAGAGATATAAAATTTTCTCCGAATACGATTGTAAGGATATTGATTCATATAATTCTCTTATCGAAAAAAATATGAATTATATGGAGAAAAATCCACCTGTTGTTAATGAAGAGGGAGAAGAGGTTCAGCCTGTTCTTGAAGTCAACGGACTTCCCGTTGCCAAAGAAAAAATGAGCCGTGTTGTAATTGCAATTGACGAGCTTGCCGATTTGATGATGGCGGCTCCGAGCGAGGTTGAGGACTCAATCTGCCGACTTGCTCAGATGGCTCGTGCCGCAGGTATGCACCTTATCCTTGCAACCCAAAGACCTACCGTTAATGTAATCACAGGTCTTATCAAGGCGAATGTGCCGAGCCGTATTTCACTCAAGGTAAGTTCAAACACAGACTCCCGTACAATTCTTGATACAGGCGGTGGTGAAAAGCTCATCGGCCGAGGCGATATGCTGTTTTCGCCTGTAGCGCTCCAAAGCCTATTCGTGTTCAGGCTGCTACGCTTCCGATGAAGAAATCGAGGGTGTAACCCACTACATAAAGAAAGCATATTCGGCTCAGTATAATTCTGAAATCGAAGAAAAAATTAAAAGAATTGCTGCAGAAGAAATTGCTCAGGGCAAAAAATCGGGTGATTCAGATTCATCATCTGACGAAGGTCTTGATATTGACAGCAAAATGGAAGAGGCAATCAAGTGCGTAATTGAAGCAGGACAGGCATCAACCTCACTCTTGCAGAGAAGACTCAAGGTCGGCTACGCAAGAGCAGGCAGAATGATTGACGATATGGAACAAATGGGAGTTGTAGGCCCTCATCAGGTTCAAAACCGAGAGATGTTCTCATGACCTACAACGAATGGCTCGAACGCAGAAATGCACTTGAAAACAGAGCCGATTAATAAATAAAGGAGGGTTCAATATGGCTTTTTTACCGATGAACGCAAAAGAAATGCGTGACCGAGGTTGGAGCGAAGTCGATTTTGTATATGTTTGCGGTGACAGCTATGTTGACCATCCGTCATTCGGTGCGGCAATAATCACGAGAGTTCTTGAGGATTGCGGTTACAAAACAGCATTCCTTGCACAACCTAATTGGAAAAACGATGATGATTTTACACAGTTCGGAAAACCAAGGCTCGGTTTTATGGTGTCGGCAGGCAACATTGACAGTATGGTTGCCCACTACACGGTTGCAAAGCGTAAAAGACATGATGATGCCTATACGGCAGGCGGTAAAAACGGCAGGCGTCCCGACAGAGCCGTCACCGTTTACTGCAACATAATCAGAAAGCTATATCCCGATTCTCCCATTATAATCGGAGGTCTTGAGGCATCACTCAGAAGATTTGCTCATTATGATTATTGGAAAAACGAGGTAATGCCCTCAATTATTTTCGACAGCAAGGCAGATTTGCTTGTGTACGGAATGGGCGAGCTGCAGACAATTGAAATTGCAAAAAGACTTTCCGAGGGTTATCCTGTTGAATCTCTTTACGACATCAGAGGTGTTTGCTATAAAATTCGTACAGACGATTATGTACCAAAGTCGGTTGTCGAACTTCCAAGCTACGAGCGTGTAAAAGAGGACAAGCGTGACTATGCAATTGCATCACGCAGAGAGCTTGAGGAGGCTGATGCAGTAAGGGGTAAAACCCTCATTCAAAGGCACGGAAAGTATATTCTTGTGCAGAATCCTCCGATGCAGCCCCTTGACACAAAACAGCTTGATTATGTCTATTCTCTGCCGTATGAGCGTTGGTATCCAAAGTGTTATGAAAGTCTCGGCGGCGTACCCGGTATTAACGAGGTACTGTTTTCAATCACACACAACCGTGGTTGTTTCGGCGCTTGTAATTTCTGCTCACTTGCTTTTCATCAGGGCAGAGCGGTAACCGTCAGAAGTGAAAAGAGTATTATTGAGGAGGCTGAAAGTTTTCTTGATAATCCACGATTCAAGGGTTACATAAGCGATGTTGGAGGGCCTACCGCAAACTTCAGACTTCCATCATGCGAAAAGCAGAAGAAGCTCGGACTTTGTAAAAACAGAAGATGTCTTGCACCGACACCTTGCCCTAATATGCAGGTGTCACACACGGAATATCTTGATATTCTGCGAAAGCTGAGAAATCTCAAGGGAATTAAAAAGGTGTTTATCCGCAGCGGAATCCGTTTTGATTACCTTATCAAAGATGAAAATGACGAATTTTTCCGTGAACTCGTAAAGTATCACATCAGCGGTCAGCTGAGAGTTGCCCCCGAGCATTGTTCAGCGGCAGTTCTTGACAAAATGGGCAAGCCGCATATTGAAAGCTACAAGCGTTTTTGTAAGATGTTCTACGATTTTACGGGCAAGGAAAATAAAGACCAGTATGTCGTGCCGTATCTGATGAGCTCACACCCCGGTTCAACACTTTCGGATGCCGTAGAACTTGCGCTTTTCTGCAAGCGTGAAAACATTCACCCAAAACAGGTTCAGGACTTCTATCCGACTCCGGGTACAATTTCAACGAGTATGTTCTATACGGAGCTTGATCCGTACACTCTCAAAGAGGTTTATGTTCCCAAGTCTGAAAATGAAAAGGCAATGCAAAGGGCGTTGTTGCAGTATTTCATTCCCGAAAACAAACCGCTTGTAATCAAAGCACTCATCAAAGCCGGCAGACGGGATTTAATCGGTAACGATAAAAAATGTCTTGTAACTCCGATGGCTGGACAAACACAGGGCGGTTATTCAAAACAGAACAACAACCGCAATTCGCAGAATCAGAAGGGAAGAGGCAAAAACGGCAAAGATAAGTTCGCAAAGTACAGACGAAAAAACAAAAAGAAATAAAATCTTTTTCATACTGAAAATATCGGTATGCGTACTTTTCATTGCCTGTGTACTGCTTGTTTCATTCGGAAAACCTCTCGGAATTCCCGATTGGAACGATGTCTATACATTTTTCGGAATTTCAGCAGATATGGAGTCCGATTTTTCTGTTTCGTTTATCAATGTCGGTTCGGCTGATTGTAGCTGATTAAATGCGGAGATAAAAGTGTGCTGATTGACGGAGGAACAAATCTTGTGACCGATAAACTTACTGCCTATCTCAAACGCAGTTCGGTAACTCATCTTGATGCCGTAATCGTGTCACACCCCGACAGCGACCACATCGGTTCGCTGCCCGATATCATAGATGAATTCGGTACGGATGTTGTTTATTTCGGAAAATATTCCGACAGCCACAATACACCCGAATACGAAAAGCTTGTTAATTCTATAAAAGAAAATAATATAAAAACCGTAATTCCGGTTTCAGACAAACCCGTTGGAATCGGAAATATGACCTTTAAATTTTATCAACCCGAAAAGAACTTCGGCAACACAAACGATAATTCGCTTGTAACAATGCTTGAATATGACGAAAAGCGATTTCTTTTTACAGGCGACATTTCGTCAAAAAGGGAAGAATCAATGGTTAATTCTGACAAAGAATTAAAATGCGATGTTCTCAAGGTTGCACACCACGGCAGTAAGTATTCTTCAAGTGAAGATTTTCTTGCAAAGGCAAGCCCCGAAACAGCTGTAATAAGCGTTTCGGCTGATGATACGGCACTTCCCGATTACTACATAACAGCCTTGCTTAACAGCGTGTGCAAAAATGTTTATCGGACAGACAGCGATAAAACCGTTATGATAACAGTCGAAAACGGCGAGATTTGCACCAAAACTCATGCCTGAAAGGTTGACTATAAATTAAATAATGTTATAATATTATTGTTTAACTGACAAAAATCGAAAGGAATTTTTAAATATGGGAGTATATGAAGAACTCGTAGCCAGAGGACTTATCGCTCAGGTTACGGACGAAGAAGAAATCAGAGAGCTTGTAAACAGCGGTAAAGCCACATTCTATATCGGCTTTGACCCGACAGCGACAGCTCCATGTAGGTCACTTTATGGCTCTTTGCCTTATGAAAAGACTTCAGATGGCAGGCAACAAGCCAATTGCACTCGTAGGCGGCGGTACGGGTATGATCGGTGATCCGTCAGGCAGAACAGATATGCGTCAGATGATGACAAAGGAAACAATTCAGCACAATGTTGATTGCTTCAAAAAGCAGATGAGCCGTTTTATCGATTTTTCTGAGGGCAAGGCTCTTCTTGTAAATAACGCAGACTGGCTTCTTGACCTTAACTATGTTGAACTTCTCCGTGATGTAGGCGCTTGTTTCAGCGTTAATAATATGCTTCGTGCAGAGTGCTACAAGCAGAGAATGGAAAAGGGACTCAGCTTCCTTGAATTTAACTATATGATTATGCAGTCATACGACTTCTATGCTCTCTATCAGAAGTACGGCTGTAATATGCAGTTCGGCGGCGATGACCAGTGGAGCAATATGCTCGGCGGTACAGAGCTTATCAGAAGAAAGCTCGGCAAGAACGCATACGCAATGACAATCAATCTTCTCCTCAACTCAGAGGGTAAGAAAATGGGTAAAACCCAGTCGGGTGCAGTATGGCTTTCAGCCGAAAAGACAAGCCCCTACGATTTCTATCAGTATTGGAGAAATGTTGATGACGGCGATGTAATCAAGTGCCTTAAAATGCTCACATTCCTTTCGCTTGAAGAAATTGATGAGCTTGCAAAGCTTGAGGGCAGTGAAATCAACAAAGCAAAAGAAATTCTTGCTCATGAGCTTACAGAGCTTGTTCACGGCAAAGAGGAGGCTGATAAGGCTCAGGAGGCCGCAAGAGCAATCTTTGCCAACAAGACAAATACTGACAATATGCCTTCAACAACTCTTACAGAGGCTGATTTTGCAGACGGCGAAATCGGAATTCTTGACCTCATGAAGAAGTGCGGACTTATCCCTTCAAACGGTGAGGGCAGAAGACTTATTCAGCAGGGCGGTGTTTCTGTTGATGATGAAAAGGTAACAGATGTTTACGCAAAGGTTGCAAAGTCTGATTTTGAAAAAGGCTATGTTGTAATCAAAAAGGGTAAAAAGGTTTACCATAAGGCAATTCTTGGCTGATTTTGAAAATTAAATAAAGGGGATTAGGGCAAAATGAAAAAGTTTTTTTCGGAGTTTAAGGAATTCATAATGCGTGGAAATGTGCTTGATCTCGCAGTCGGCGTTATCATTGGTGCGGCTTTTCAGGCAATCGTAACTTCTCTCACAAGCGACATCATTTCGCCGATTCTCGGTATCTTCGGCGGTGTCAACTTTGACCAGTTTCAGGTTACAATCAACGGCGCAACAATTATGTACGGTAAGTTTATCACAGCGGTAATCAACTTCCTGATTATGGCTTTCGTAATCTTCCTTATCGTAAAGCTTGTCAACAAGGTTATGTCACTCGGCAAAAAAACTGAACCCGAAGAAGCTCCCACAACAAAAAAGTGTCCGTTCTGTTTCAGTGATATTGATATCAAAGCCACAAAATGTCCCCATTGCACAGGCGATATCATCGACCTTACAGAAAAAGCAGACGACAAAAAATAATATCGCTGTTACATAAACAGATATTACACAACTTAACAACCAACAAAAAAGCCACAGTAGAAAGTTAAAATCTACTGTGGCTTTTTAAATTGAAAATTATGATTGAGCGTAACATTGTTACCGTCTGCACAATTTTATATTAAAATACCAAAAACAAAAATACAATTCCGCAGAGGATTGCTATTGCTGCGCCGACTATGACATCACGCACATAATGCACTCCTGCGCACACTCTTGACACGGAAATCATAACCGCAATGAAGAGGTATGCAATCCCTGCCCACACATTGAACCGCAAAATTGCCATTGCAATGATGAATGCGCTTGCGGTGTGGCGGCTCGGCATACTGTCGGGCTTGCTGTTCTTTGCAAAAACAGGCGCAACTCCGTACCGCACATACGGGCGTTCTTCTTTTATGATAATTCGCAGAAGTGTTATTCCCAAAAACACCCCCGCAGGCACAGTCAGCGACTTTAAAAACAAATCTTTTTGCCACAAAAATGTATATACAAGCAAAATCGGATAGCTTGCAAATACTGTCAGCGGAAAAATTTTATATACGAATTTCAACACATTTTTTGCGGATTTGTTATTCTTGAAGAAATCGGTCAGTTTAATATATTGTTTACGGCTAATTTTCTACATCTCCCAATGCTTTTTACACTCCGATTTTAACATAACCGTTACACTATTTCAACATTATATTTATCAAACCAGTAGTCAAGTTCGATTATATACGCAAGAATCTGCGGTGCTTTCATCAGCTGACCGTACCACGGATTTGTGATTTTATCGGGATTTTCAATGATATCTTCAATTCCTTTTCGGTTAAGCAGTTCGTTTAGATTGAACGCTTTTTAAGAATTTTTCTAACCCTTTTTACACACTCGTTGAAGTAAATCGGATTGTGCGTTTTCGGGTACGGGCTTTTCTTTCGCCAGCAAATTTCTTCGGGCAGAATATCCTCAAAAGCCTTTCGCACAATTCCCTTTTCACGGTTGCCCCATGCCTTTAATTCCCACGGCATATTGTACGCATATTCAACAAGTCTGTAATCGCAGAACGGCACTCTTACCTCAAGTCCGCTGAACATTGAGCATCTGTCTTTTCGCTCAAGCAGACATTGCATAAACCAGTAAAAATTCAGGTAGAACATCTCTCGCATTCGCCTGTCAAGGTCGGTGTCACTTTTAAGCTTTGGGGCAAGGCTTATTGTGTCAAGATACCTTTGTCTGACATACTCCTCGCCGTTTTTCAGCACACCGTCCTTGAGAATACTCCTGCGAATATCCTGACTTTTTGACCACGGAAAACAATCATCAAAAAGTATTTCATGGTTGTGATACCACGGATATCCGCCGAAAAGTTCATCGGCACATTCTCCCGAAAGCGCAACGGTGTAGTTTTGCTTAATTTCTTTGCAGAAGAGCAAAAGTGACGAGTCAACATCGACATACCCCGGCAAATCCCTTGCCTGAACACTTTCATAAAGTGCGTCGCACACAAGCGTGTTGTCAAGGACAATTTCCCTGTGCTTTGTGTCGGCATTTTTTGACATCATCGAAATAAATTCGTAGTCGGGAGTAGGCTGAAAATTGCTCTTCTGAAAATATTTTTCGTTGTCACGATATTCAACCGAGTAGGTGTTGATTTTGCCGAGTTTGTGTTCCTTGTTGTACATTGATGCGGTCTTGACAATTATACTGCTGTCAAGCCCTCCCGAAAGGAAAAAGCACAGCGGAACATCACTCACAAGCTGTCGCTGAATTGCATCAGTCAGCAGATATCTCGTCTTTTCAATGGTAGTTACTTCATTGTCTGTATGCTCTTTTGCCTCAACGGTGTAGTATTTTTTTCGGCGAAGCTTTGAGTGCCTATACATTGCACATTCGCCCGGATTAAGCTCAAATACTCCCTTGAAAACTCCGAACGAAGGTGTTCTTGCAGGTCCTAAAAAGAAAATTTCATTGAGTCCCTGTTCGTCAATTTGAGGCTTTACAATCTTGCTTGCAAGCAACGCTTTTATTTCTGACGCAAACAGCAAGCCGCCGTTGTATTCGTAGTAAAACAGAGCTTAACGCCGATTCTGTCCCTGCACAAAAACAGAGATTTGTCGCTTGTGTTGTAGATTGCAAAGGCGAAAATTCCGTTCAGCTTTTTGCAGCAGTCCGCACCGTATTTAATGTACGATTTCAGCACAACCTCCGTGTCGCTGTGACCTCTGAAATGAAAACCCGATGCTTTCAGCTCCTCACGAAGCTCGGCTGTGTTATAGAGTTCGCCGTTATAGACAATGACATAGGTCGTGTCCTTGTGACGAACCGACATCGGTTGTTTGCCGTTTTCACGGTCAATTACAACAAGCCGCCTGTGCATAAGTGCCGCCCCTCGGTTAATGTACAAACCGTTTTCGTCAGGACCTCGCCTGTCAAGCGTTTCAGACATTCTGTTGAGCAAATCAATTCTTTCGCTCATATCCTGTGAGTGGTCAATCCATCCTGCTATTCCGCACATAAAGTAACCTCCGTCAATTTTGTTTGTAATTTTTGAGTGAATATAAAAAGCATAAAACGGTAAAAAGCAAAGCCGCTCCCGAAAGGACAGTTCCTCCGAAAAAACTGAAATTTTCAACCGTTGATGTTGAAAAAACATCGGTTGTGACGGAGAAAAGTTTTATTCCTAAATGCGTAAGCAATGCGGTGATAAATCCTTGCAAAATTCTGCAAAAGAAAAATAATATTTTATTTACCTTAATATTTCCAAGTGTCGAGAAAATCTGAAAATGTACGCAAAGTCCGCCGAATCCTGCCGAAAATGCAACAACCTCAATCGGCAAATCTTTCGATACCGCAGTAACCGCATTGCAAACTTCCGTGAGTATCAAAAACGGTTTTTGAATATTTTCATCCGTAATGTGTGAGCAGAAAATCTCAGTAAATGCCGAAAATAGCACCACAAATGCACAGATTGCAAACATTCCCCTTGCACCGTCAAGAACAGACTTTACAAGTGCGTCACCTTTTTGCGGAGCGCTTATTAATGTTTCTAAATTAGAATTATCATCAAGTTTGTTTCTGCAAACGAATTTTAAAACAAATCCAAGTATAAAAACCGAGATGCATTGGGCGGCAAATATAATAAACCCGACTTCAATGCTTGAATAAAGCTGTGCACCGATAAAATTCACAAGAAACCCCGGCCCCGAACACACCAAAAACAGACCTGCCCGTTTACACTCACTTTCACTTGTCGCACCTTTTTTATAAAGCGAATTTACCGTCTTTGCACCAACGGGATAACCTCCGACAAGCGAGAGAATTATTGCCGATGCAAAGCAACCGTCAAGTCCGAAAAGCGGTTTTGTCAGCCATGAAAGATGTCTGCCGATTTTTTCTGCAGGACCGCTATCTGTAATATATGAGGCAAGCACCATGAAAGGGAAAAGTGACGGTACAAGCGTTGAAAGGCACAAGCCTATGCCGTTTTCAGCACCCTTTGAACATTCTTTTGAAAACAAAAGAGCCGTAATGCATAAAAGAAAAATTCCGATTGCTTTAAAAATATTCACCGCCTTTACGGCACTTTTACTCAGGAACATATTAATCACCAATTAATATATATGACGGCAGTTGCATAAAAATAAATGAGAAACGAAAACAGGGGAGATTTTTTTGCCAAAGAAGAAACGAATTGCCGATAAAAACGAAAGATTGCCTTCTCCGATGTTCGATATGGGAACAATGCCGTATATAGAGATGCTCGGAAACCGCAGAATAACCGTTGAGGGTTCAACGGGAATTTTGCTCTATGACAGCGAAAGCATAAAAATTAATACCTGCAAAACCGTAATTTCATTTTGCGGGAGAGGAATGACATTGAAGTGCATTTCAAGCTCCTGCGTTGAAATCGAAGGCTTTGTAACCGACATCAACTTTCTTTCGTGAGGTGAAACTATGCTCCTTAAAATAATACGCTTTCTCAGAGGAAGTGTGGACTTTACCGCAAGCGGAAAATTCCCCGAAAGATTTATGAATATAACCGCAAAAAACGGTGTGAATCTTTGGAATCCCGTTCCGAAAAAGAACGCAATATCAGCCTCAATGTACCTTTCCGACTACAAAAAAATCAGAATCCTTGCATGCAAATCAAGGGTTAAAACAAGAATAACAGCCAAACACGGACTGCCGTTTATTATTAACCGCTATAAGAAGAGAACAGGACTTTTTGCAGGTGCGGTATGCGGAATTATTCTCTGTATTTTTCTTTCAAATTTTATCTGGTCGGTAAAAATTTCGGGTACAGAGGAAATCAGCAATACATATCTTGAATCGTTACTTGGTGATAACGGGATTTCTGTCGGTGTGTGGAAAAACAATCTCGATACAGATCAGATAGAACGCAATATTCAGCTGAAATGTGACGATATCCGCTGGATGAGCATAAACATAACGGGCAGTCTTGTCACGGTTGAAGTTAAGGAAACCTACAAAAAGCCGAAGCTTGACACCTCAAAAAATCCTTGCAATGTAAAAGCGGTTAAGGACGGAGTCATAACACGGATTCAGGCATATAACGGCAGACCTGTTGTTACAAAGGGCAGCGGAGTTGTGAACGGTCAGATTCTTGTCAGCGGTCTTGACGAAACCAAGCAGGGCGATATGCGTTACTTGAGAGCAAACGCAAAGGTTTATGCCGACATTACCGAACAGCAAACGCTTTCAATTCCGAAAAAAGTAACCTACAGTTACGCTGACGAAAATTATGTTGACAGAAAAAATTTCAGATTTTTATGGCTTGATTTTCCCTGTAACCTTGCCTTTGAAAACTACGACAATTTTGTAAGTACAGTTCACGGAGAAAATCTGTTTATAAATGATGTTGTTCTGCCGGTAGGACTTAAAATCAGAACCGACCGTGAACTTGTAACAACCGAAAACTCTGTAAGTAAAAACAAGGCTGAGGAGATTGCAAAGGCTGATTGTATTCTCTATGAGATTTTTACAAAGAATAAAAGCAAGGTTATTTCAAAACAAATTTCCGTTAAAGAAAATAAAGACAGCTACAGGGTGACAACAGATTATATTTTTAACGAAAATATTGCAGATCAGGTTGATTTTGATGTGACAGAATAGAAAAGTTGTGTTATAATCAATTTGTATGTTTTGCTTTGAACGACTGAAATTTTGCAATCGGACACAAACGGAGGGATAACTATGAGAATTTTATGTATAGGTGATGTTGTAGGCAGTATCGGTTGTGAATTTCTTCGCAACAATCTTCCCACGCTCAAAAAGGTGAAAGGCGTTGATTTTGTAATCTGCAACGGTGAAAATTCCGCTGACGGTAACGGACTGACTCCTGTGTCTGCAAAGCATCTTTTTGACAGCGGAGTTGACGCAATTACACTCGGCAACCATTCTTTCCGCAGAAAAGAAGTCTATGACTGCCTTGACTCAAATCCCTTCATTGTCAGACCCGCTAATTTTCCCGAAAATTCAACACCCGGCAAAGGTATAATTAATGTTGACACAGGGCGAAGAATTGTGTCAATTATAAATATTATGGGTAATTCCTATATGGATAACAACCTGAATTGCGCTTTTGAATGTGTAGATAAAATGATTAAACAGGCTGAAAGCAAAATCATAATTGTTGATTTTCATGCAGAGGCAACAGGTGAAAAAAGGGCAATGGGTTATTACCTTGACGGCAGAGTTTCCGCAATGTTCGGAACACATACCCATGTTCAGACCTCTGACGCACAGGTTCTCCCGAAGGGAACCGGTTACATAACCGACACAGGAATGACGGGTACAATCCATTCCGTTCTCGGAGTAAAGAGCGAAATTATAATTGCAAAGCTGAAAAATAAGCTTCCGCAGCGTTTTGACCTTGCTAGCGGAGAATGCAAAATGGAATGTACGCTTTTTGATGTTGATGACAAAAGCGGAAAGTGCGTTTCAGCCGAGTCAATGCGTATTGAATAACACAAATCAGCATAAAGTAAATTGTTTCCAATTGTCAAAAAATATGAAACAATCCCGATTAAGTCGGCTTTTTTTGCAGATAATTAGTGTATTATACTATTGCAAAAAACAAGCTGATAATGTATAATGTTATAATGTGAATTATTGTAAAACTGCGTTTGTCGGTGTAAAATCGGCTTATGCAGTTGATTAAGAAATGTACATTAAAAGGATGTGCCTAAATGATAAACGGACAAATTCTCAAACAGGCTGTTATTTCCGGTGCGAATAATATTTCAAACCAAAAAAACAGTATAAATGATCTTAATATTTTCCCTGTACCCGACGGAGACACAGGTACAAATATGTCAATGACAGTCAATGCGGCTGTTGCAGCGCTTGAAGATTTTGACGGTACCTGTGCAGGTGATGCCGCAGGTATCACAGCCTCTGCAATGCTCCGTGGAGCAAGAGGCAATTCGGGTGTTATCACTTCACTAATTTTCCGTGGCTTTGCCCAGGGACTTAAAGACATCGAAGAAGTTGACGGCAAAAATCTTGCCGCAGCACTCGGAATCGGTGTTGACGCCGCTTACAAGGCTGTTATGAAACCGACAGAGGGAACAATTCTCACGGTTGCAAGAATGGCTTATGAGGCAGGTATCGAAGCCGCTAAGTATGACAGAGATGTTGTGTCTGTATGGCAGACAATCGTTGACAAGGCTAACGAGGCGCTTGCAATCACTCCTCAGCTTTTGCCCGTGCTTAAAAAGGCAGGCGTTGTTGACGCAGGCGGTAAGGGTCTTTGCGTAATCTTTGAGGGTATGCTCTCTGTAATTAAGAACGGCATTATGATTGAAGCTGACGATGACACAGCTCCTGCAACCGTCAGCACATTTGAAAGTGCCGCCGCTGAATTTGACGATGATATCAGATTCACATATTGCACAGAGTTCATCGTTGGCAGAAATGCCGAGATTGAAACCGAAATCGGCGAGCTTCGCAGTTATCTTGAATCAATCGGTGATTGCGTAGTTGTTGTAAATGATGATGAGATTATCAAGGTTCATGTTCATACGGAACAGCCGGGCAATGCTCTTTCAAAAGGACTTGAGTTCGGTCAGCTTCTCACGGTTAAGGTTGAGAATATGAAGGAACAGCACAAGAATGTCAAGTCAACAAAGAAAAAGGCTGAAAAGGAAAAGTTTGTTCCCGCAGAACCTGAAAACGATTTCGGCTTTGTTGCAGTTGCCGCAGGTAACGGTCTTAAAGACCTTTTTAAAGACCTCGGTTGTGACAATGTTGTTTCGGGCGGTCAGAGTATGAACCCGAGTACAGATGATATCTATGAGGCAATTATGGCAACTCCTGCCAAGAATGTTCTCGTTCTTCCAAACAATAAAAACATCATTCTTGCCGCAGAGCAGACAATCCCGATGGTAAAAGACAGAAATGTCATCATTGTTCCGACAAGAACAATTCCGCAGGGTATGACGGCAATGCTCAACTTTGATCCCGAGATTTCTGCCGAAAGCAACGCACAGCTTATGACGGACGCACTTGCGTCTGTGGGCACAGGTCTTGTAACCTTTGCCGCAAGAAGCAGTGAATTTGGCGGTAAAAAAATCAAAGAGGGCGACATTATCGCTCTTGAAAACGGCAGGCTTACAATCACAGAAAAGAGCACAGTTAAGGCTCTTGTCAAGCTTGCAAAGGATATGGTCAGCCGTGACACTTCATTCATTACTCTTATCTACGGTGAGGATGTAAGTGAGGAAGAGGCAGAAAAGGCATATGGAGAGCTTCGTGAAAAGTTCGGTTCAAGAACCGATATTACTCTTGTAAAGGGCGACCAGCTGTTTACTACTTTATTCTCAGCGTAGAATAAGCATTTAAATCGGATTTTTTCAGGGAGCATAATTTTTACGGTTATGCTCCCGTTTTGTATAACGGAGGTGCGGTATGACATCACTTTATAAAACTCCCGTTACAAATTTGAACGGAATAGGTGAAAAGCGTGCCGCACTTTTTGCAAGACTCGGGATTAAAAGCGTTGGAGATTTGATTAATTTCTATCCACGCACATACGAGGATTGGAGCAACATCAAGCATATTGACGAGCTTGAATACGGTGAAACCGTCTGCATAAAGGCTGTTGTCGCAACATCTGTAAACGATACCCGAATAAGCGGCGGAAGAATTATTTCCAAAACCGCAGTCTATGATGAAACGGGTTCAATTCAGCTTGTGTTTTTTAACAATAAATACATCAGCTCAATGCTCAGACAGGGCGGAGAATATTTCTTTTACGGAAAAATCTCATCCGACAGCTACGGAATGCAGATTGTATCTCCGACTTTTGCTCCTGCTGTCAAGGGAACACAAATCCGTCCGATTTACAGACAAACGGCAGGACTTCCGAGTAAATCGTTGAATCAGCCGTACGACAGGCACTTTCAATGCTGCCGTCAAAAATTAAGGATCCTTTGCCCGATGCCATAAGAGAAAGATTTGACCTTTGCTCACTCAGACAGGCGTTGTTTGACATTCACTTTCCGAAGAACCGCCAACAGCTTGAAGCAGCCCGAAAAAGGCTTGTTACCGAAGAGCTTGTTGTGCTGAACCTCGGAATGAGAAATCTGCGTGACCACAGCAGGGGAGTAACCTCTCTTGAAATCACAAAGGATTATTCAAAAGAATTTGAATCACTTTTGCCGTTCACAATGACAAATGCCCAAAAACGGGCGGTGTCGGACTGCATAAACGATATAATCAACAAATCATCTCCGCTGAACCGACTTGTTCAGGGCGATGTAGGTTCGGGCAAAACGGCTGTGGCAGCTCGGTCTGCTACACGGTTGCCAAAAACGGATTTCAGACCGCATTTATGGCGCCGACTGAAATCCTTGCCCGACAACATTACAAAACATTTCAAAAGCTTTTTGAAAATACGGATATCAAGGTTGGTCTGCTGACAGGCACACTAAGGGAATCCGAAAAAAAACAAATCAGAAAATCACTTGCAGACGGTTCGATTGATATGGTAATCGGAACACACGCTCTCATTACCGATAAAACCGAGTTTAAAAATCTTGCGCTTGCCGTAACCGATGAACAGCACAGATTCGGCGTTGCACAAAGAGCAAAGCTTCTCGGCAAGGGCAACAATCCGCATCTGCTTGTTATGAGTGCCACTCCGATTCCGAGAACACTCGGACTTATCATTTTCGGCGACCTCGACATTTCAATAATTGACGAACTTCCGCCGTCAAGAAAACCCGTGAAAACCGTGTTGCGAACTTCTGCAATGCGTGGCGGAGTGTATGACTTTATCCGCAGTGAAGTAAAACACGGCAGACAGGCGTATATAGTTTGTCCCCTTGTTGAAGAAGGCGAGCTTGACGATGTTGCGTCAGCCGAAGAATATGCCGCAGACTTGATGTTGCGGGAATTTCCTGACATAGCAGTTGGCATAGTTCACGGACAGATGAAATCTGATGAAAAAGACGAGGTTATGCGTAAGTTTGTCGAGAATGAATATTCCGTTCTTGTTGCCACAACGGTAATAGAAGTCGGCGTTGATGTTCCGAATGCTACGGTTATTGTGATTGAAAATGCCGAAAGATTCGGACTTTCACAGCTTCATCAGCTGAGAGGAAGGGTTGGCAGAGGCAGTTCGCAGTCCTATTGTATTCTCATCAGCGACAAGGGCAGTAAGACAACAAGAGAACGGCTTGAGGTCATGTGTTCAACGAACAACGGTTTTGTCATTGCCGATGAAGATTTGAAAATGAGAGGACCCGGCGACTTTTTCGGTCACAGACAGCACGGACTTCCGCAGATGTCAATTGCCGATTTTGCCGACACAAAAAGCCTTGAACTTTCTCAAAAAATTGCAGACTGCATAATGGACCGTTACGGTGATATCCGAAACGATGAAATACGATTGTTAAAAGCAGAGGTAGACCGCCTGTTTGAGCGTGGCGGACAAAATGCTTTAAACTGAAAAACTATAAATGGGAGAATTAAGTAAATGAGAAAAACCATAACCAAAACACTTTCACTTCTCTGTATGCTTTGCATCATTATCTGTTCCGCTTTCACATCGGCAGGTGCTGCGTCCTATCCTAATGATGTAAAAACCGAGTCGGACTCAATCCTTCTTGTAAATATGGATTCAGGTCAGACCGTGTATGAAAAAGACGCCGACTCAAAGCGTTACCCTGCGTCAACAACAAAGATTATGACCTACATAATTGCGGTTGAAAACATTGCCGATCTTGATAATACAAAAATTCCGATTAAGCAGTCGGTTCTTGATGTTCTCAAAAACACAGGCAGTTCCCTTGCGAATGTTGAAAATCATGTCGGCAAGAGTATGACTGCAATCGATTTGCTTTACAGCATGATGGTTCCCTCGGGTAATGATGCCGCAATGGTTCTTGCCGATTATATCGGTGAAGGCAATGTTGATAACTTTGTCAAGCTGATGAATGAAAAGGCAAAGGAGCTTGGTTGCGAAAACACTCATTTTGCAAATCCTGACGGACTTCATGATCCCGACCACTATACAACCGCCCGTGATATGTACAAAATCACAACCTATGCGCTCACTCTTCCTCGCTTTGAAGAAATCACAAATACCTGTACATACACTTGTGACGGTGACGATACAGCCCTTGTAACAACCAACTACCTCATTGACGCCAACCGTGGCGGTGAGTATTACTATATGTATGCAAAGGGCATCAAAACGGGTACTACTAACGAGGCAGGCAGATGTCTTGTAACGACAGCGTCGGCTGACGGTTATTCATATATGGCAATTCTCCTTCACGCACCGTATGAGGAAGGTGTGACCGAGGACTACGCAACAATGACCGATGCGGCAGACCTTTTCCGCTGGGCATTGACAAGTCTTGAAATGAACACTGTTGCCACCTCGTCAAAGCCGCTTTGCGAAGTAAAGGTTAACCTTGCATGGGGCAAAAACAGTACACTGCTTTATCCCGAAACCGACCTCAGCGCAATTGTTCCGAAAGACTGCACAGATGAGAATATAATTATTGAACAGGATGTTCCCGAAAGCGTTGACGCACCACTTGATAAAGGCTCGGTAGTCGGCAAGGCAACAATCTATTACAAAGCGGATGCAAACAGCGAAAAGCAGAAGCTTGCCGAGGTTAATGTTGTTGCAGGCGAAAAGATTGAACGCAGCGGAATTCTCTATGTGTTCAACATCATCGGCACAGTATTCCAGTCCTATTGGTTTATCGTGATTATCGCTCTTATCATTCTCGTTCTCATCATTTACCTTATTATTTCAAAAATTCACGGTAAGCGTAAAAGAAAGAAGAGAAATGTTAAGCATTACCGCAATCTCTGATGCAATAAAAGTGTAATTAAATTGTAAATTTTCTATACTTGAAATTTGAAAACGGTATGTTATAATTATTTTAGGGAATAATTATTCGGAGGTTTTCATATGAAGTGTCCATATTGCAGTTATGAAGAAAGCAAGGTTATCGACTCTCGTTCTGCCGATGACGGCGAAAGAATCCGCAGAAGAAGAGAGTGCCTGAGATGCGGCAAACGCTTTACCACAAATGAGGTGATTGAAACTGTTCCGATAATTGTTGTTAAGCGTGATAAATCCCGTGAGGTTTTTGACCGCAACAAGCTTACAGGCGGAATTCTCCGCGCCTGTGAGAAGCGTCCCGTTTCAATTGAACAGATTGAAAATATGGTCAATGATATTGAGGCTCAGCTTCAGTCAAGCCTTGACCGTGAAATCACCTCAAAGCAAATCGGTGAGCTTGCAATGGATCAGCTCAAGAATATTGACGAGGTTTCATATGTCCGTTTTGCGTCTGTTTATCGCCAGTTCAAGGATATTAATACTTTTATGGACGAACTCAATAAGCTTCTTACTGAAAAGAAATAGTTTCTTATAAAGAATAATTCCGATACTGTACAGCCTTTCTCGGTTGTACAGTATTTTTTGCGATGTACCGCAACTTTCCGTTCGTGCAGATAGTTTGCAATATCAAAAACATACTATGCCCGAGCGTAAGTATAGCGATTGCTTTTGCAATTTTAAATAGAGGAGTTCATCGGATGCCCACAAGTAACAGCAGAATATTTAAGCTAAGAGTGTTGTACGGAAAGCAACCTATGCAGTTAATTAAAAATTATACGAAAAAATCAAAAATGCCTCTTACTTAAAGTCAACTTCAGGGTGTAATATATTCCTGTAAAGTAAAAAACAAACTGAAAAATAGTAAAAATTCTGAAACAAAGGAGATTTACAATGGCAAAGTTAATTGCATTTTATTCACGAGCAGATGAAAATTATTTCGGCGGTCAGTACCGCTATGTAAAAGTTGGCAACACCGAAAAGGTTGCAAAAATGATTTCAGACCTCACAGGAGCCGATATGTTTAAAATTGAGCAGAAAGTTCCGTATTCCGCAAACTACAAGGAATGTGTTGCTCAGTCGGTTAAAGACCTTAAATCCAAGGCAAGACCCGAACTTGTTTCATTGCCGAATCTTGACGATTACGATGAAATTTATCTCGGCTATCCAAACTACTGCGGAACAATGCCTATGGCGGTTTATACTTTCCTTGAAGCATTTGATTTTACGGGCAAAACAATTCATCCGTTCTGCACTCACGAGGGAAGCGGACTTTCAAACACAGTCAATGATATTAAAAATACTGCCAAAGGTGCAACCGTAACAAACGGACTTCCCTTGTTCGGAAGTGATGCCGATAAGGCAGAAGGCATTGTTAATGATTGGATTAAAAAAATTTAATTACACAAGGAGATAATATTATGAAAATTGCAGACAAGGATGAATTTGAAAAGCAAAATGTATTCGGCACAGGCACTCCCAACACAGCTTATGCAAAGTATTTTATCGGAGAGTCATACCTAAATCCACTCACAAAGCCCGAGAACGGACTTCACCTTTTAAATGTAACATTTGAACCGAGTTGCCGTAACAACTGGCACATTCACCACGCAAAGAGCGGCGGCGGTCAGCTCCTCATCTGCACAGCAGGCGAGGGTTGGTATCAGGAAGAGGGCAAAGAGCCTGTAAGCCTTACACCGGGTAAGGTAATCGTAATTCCAGCCGAGGTTAAGCATTGGCACGGTGCTAAAAAGGACAGCTGGTTCTCACACATCGCAACCGAAATGCCGGGCGAAGAATGTTCAAACGAGTGGTGCGAACCCGTAACCGATGAAGAATATAATAAACTCGGTTAATCGAAAGGCGGATTCTGAATATGAAAAAAGTTATCGTTTATTATTCCTATCGTGCAACACAAAAAGCATTGCCGAGATGATTCAGAAAAGCACGGGTGCTGACATTGCAAGAATCGAAACTGTTGTTCCGTATGACGGCGACTACAACTCGGTTGTAAATCAAGGACAGGATGAAGTGAACAGCGGATATTGTCCAGAAATAAAACCGCTTAATATTGACCTCAGCAAGTATGACGAGGTAATTCTCGGAACACCTGTTTGGTGGTACACTTTTGCCCCCGCAATGCACACATTTCTCAAGGAAAATGACCTTTCGGGCAAGACGGTTTATCCGTTTGCAACCAACGGCGGTTGGATTGGTCACACATTCAAAGATTTTGCAAATGCCTGCGGTACAGCCGATGTAAAGCAGGGAATGAATATCCGTTTTGACGAATCGGTTCTGCGTACACCAAAGTCTGAAATTCAAAAATGGATTGATTCAATTAAATAAGCCTTTCTGTAATGCGGTTCTACCGCAAAAATAAAAAAACTGTACAGCCGATTATGGTTGTACAGTTTTTGTTTTATATGTTATTTTGACGGAATGTAACATTGTACGAATTTGCACAATTTGAGCCGTAGGGGATTGTTAATACTACCCGATAAAGCCTTGAACGAACACAATAACAATCAGCACGGGGAGTGCGTATTTAAGGTACGGCTTCAGCACTCTTGAAAGTTTAAGACCTTTACCTGTGTTACATTCTTCAAAGTAATTGTCAAAGCCCCAGCCGAATTTTGTTGTGCAGAACAGGAGATAAACCATTGCACCGATCGGAAGAAGAAGGTTGCTGACAACGAAGTCCTCAAGGTCAAGCACACCCTTGCCGAGAATGTTGAAGTCGCTCCAAATGTTGAATCCGAAAATACACGGCAGACACGCAAAGAACATAATAATTCCGTTGATTATTGACGCCTTTGTTCTGCTCATGCCGAATGTGTCGGTAAGAAAAGCAACAAGGTTTTCAAACACGGCAATAACCGTTGAAAAGCTTGCAAATGTCATAAACAGAAAGAAAAGCGTACCCCAAATCCGACCGCCCGTCATATTTACGAAAACATTCGGAAGCGTCACAAAAATAAGGGCAGGTCCTTGGTCGGCTGAACGCCAAATGAGAAGCAAGCAGGGAAGATGATAAGTCCGGCAACAATTGCAACAAAAGTGTCCAATGCACAAATCTGAACAGCCTCACCGTAAAGTGTGCGGTCTTTGTTCATATAACTGCCGAAAATTTCCATTGATGCGATTCCGAGTCCGAGTGTGAAGAATGCCTGACTCATTGCGGATGTGATTACCTTGCCGAGTCCTACATCTTTAACCTTTCCAAAATCGGGAACAAGGTAAAAGCTCAGGCCTTCTCCCGCATTTGAAAGCATCATACTGTTGATTGCAAGAATGATAATCAGCGCAAGCAACGCAAGCATCATAACCTTGCTGACCTTTTCAATGCCTTTTTGAAGTCCTCGACTGCATACAAAAAATCCGAATACAACGATTATCGCAAGCCATATAATCATCTCAACAGGCGATGTCATAAGGTCGTTAAACACTCCCGAAACCTGTTCTGAGTTCATTCCGCTTTTAAATGTTCCCGTTGCAAATTTATAGAAGTAATCTAACATCCAACCGAGACGGGTGAGTAGTTCACTAAAAGTGTACCATCGTATGAGTCAAAACAAATTATACATAAAGAAGTATGTCGAATTATAAATAGTTATGTTACGAGCCAGTAGGCTCTTTTTTTATACCCAAATTTAGGTCGTAAAAGTGTTGTGATATAATATAGTTGTAACACCTTGACCTAATAAGATATAATCTTAGGAGGAAACGAGGTATGTTACAAATGAGTAAACAATATGAACCGGAATTCAAAAAGAAGATTGTACGTCTTCATCTTGAAGAGGGACGAACCCTCAAAGGCCTTGCTGCCGAATATGGCGTATCCAAGGCAAATATATCTATTTGGGTAAAACAGTTCCGTGAAGAATGCCAAACAAATGAAGAAGCCAAAGCGGATTATGATTATATGAAGGAGAACCTTAAACTGAAAAGACAGCTTGCAGAACTCCAAAAGGAAAATGACTTCCTAAAAAAAGCGGCGGCATTCTTTGCGAAGGAAATCGATTAGTGGCTTATCGATTTATTCAGCAGTATGGGCACAAATACGGTGTCCGTTGGTTATTGAAAAGACTGAACATCCTACCAAATGCTTATTATAATTTTTTTGAAGAATAGGAAATCTGAATATCCATAAGCGTAAGGAAAAAATCAAGCATGAAATTGTGGACATCTATCACTCTCACAACGGCACTGATGGTTACAGAACTGTGCACGCTTATCTTCTTCGCAAGGGATACAGCATCAGTTGTGTAACTGTCCATAAGTACATGAATACAGAGCTTCAGTTATTTTCAATTACAAGAAAACGCAAGCCAAACTATGAATATGGCGCTCCTCACAAAGTATTTGAAAATAAGCTCCATCAAGATTTTAAGGCAGAATCCATAAACCAGAATGGTGCACTGTTTTAAATGCATAGCTTGTGTACTGACAGCCTCTGTCGCTGTAGAATATTGCTCCGCTTATATCTCCGTATTTAGACTTTAATTGCTTCAAGGTATCTATACAAAGCTCTTTTTTCATATTATCTCTCATTTCAAGTGCAAGAATTTCTCCGTTAAAGCAGTCGAGGATTGCTGAAACATACAGCTTTCCGTCTGAACACGTTACTTCCGTTATGTCTGTCAGCAACTTTGAGAGCGGCTTATCGGCAGAAAAATCACGTTTTATCAGATTTTCTCTGTCTTGCGTTTCTGTGTCTGCCTTTGTTATTCCGTGAGATTTTCTGCACCTGTGAATAAGTCCGCCGGCTTTCATTGCACGATAAATTTTGCTTTTGCTTGCTTTTATTCCTTGAGTCCAAGTGCGGTCTTTACACGCTCTACGCCGTAATTATCGTTATCGGGATGTTCTGCGAATATCTTATTTATTTCGACCAGAAGCAGTTGCCACGATCTTCCTTACTGCCCTTTTTCAACCATCTGAATAAGCCCTGATTCACTGACCTTTAGCACCTTACACATCGCATTTACAGGATATTTTTTCTTGTTATTCCGAATAAATGGATATAGCTGATTGGCTTTTACTTCTTCCGGTCTTTTGCGAAAAAACCAAGTGCGTCCTTTAATATGTCATTTGCTCTTTTCAGTTCTGCATTTTCTTTTTCCAGTTCAAGATTTCTTCTGCGTACTTCTTCGTCACTCATTTCTGATTTTACTTTGTTAGCCTTTGCTTTGCGATTCTTTCTCCAATCGGCTAGTGTGTAATACTGTATTCCAAGCTGTTGTGCAGCCTTTTTCACACCTAATTCATCTGATAGCTTCAGCGCTTCTATTTTAAATTCTTTACTGTAATTCATTTCTTTTTTCCTTTCATTTTTTATTCTATTCTATCAGATTTTTGGGCTTTTTCCACTGCACTTTTATTATATCAGTCCAGGTATGAATAAGTGCCATATATAGACCCTAAAGTAGTGCTTGAAGCAAAGAAAATGAACTTGCTAACCATTCTTAAAAACTTTGAGCCACACGAACACACGATAGCTTGAAAATTTCAAACGGAAAATGGATGTGGTTTTCTCGTGGGATTGGAGGTACAACAGCTCTCAATTATCTAATTGAGGTTAAAGGTTATAGCTTTATTGAAGTGGTGGAAACAATCACAGGTAAACAGGTTGTAGTTGCTCCAAAACCTATCAAACAGGATAATAAATATTATGATAGACCACTTCTACTATAGTGGTTCAGTTCATTATAAAATGATTAGATTTTTTGTCTTGACAACTGAACCACTATATTCTATAATGGAGATGAAGTGAGTCCGGTGTTTTAATATTTCAAATCTTGAAAACTTTTAATTTTTTATTAACAGGAGATAAAAGATGAAGAAAGTAAAAAAGATGATTGTGTTGGGTATGGTCGTTCTTTCTTTGATGTCTGCTCTTACTTTTTCAGTATTCTCTGCCGGTAATGTTTCAGATACAATTATCAACATTAGTGCGAGAAGTAACAACGGAGGTACTCCGTGCAGATCTATTTGGCGTGAGAAGAAAGATTATACATCTGTTTGGTGCGAAAACAAGAGCACATCAGGAGGTTCTCTGAGTGCTTGGGTTCAGCGTACAAATAATAAGAATACTTCCTCCGTAAAAACTGTAGACAGATATTACGTTCATGGAGCTATAATGGGGCAACTAAGAATATGAAAAATTTACCAAAGGGTACATATTATTATTTGCCTAACTATGTTAAAGAAGACGGCTATAAATATGCTACTTTGGGCTACATTATGAATAAGGAAGCTGTGAGTTACCACATAGCATGGAGTCCTGACAGCATATAAAATATTTGTGGCTTTGTAAGTTATGCTCTGTGCCTTTTAATGAAGTTTTGACTTTATATATGCGCGCAGAGCATGACTTTTAGACTGCGGTAGGGAGTTGCTTATAGAGGTGTTTATATATTGAATAAAAAAATAACAACCGTAATTATTTTGATTATCATCTGTACTTCATCTATAATAGTTTCCATCTTATACTTGATAAAAAATGATATTATTGACATCAACGATATATACACTAATGCTGATGCAAAAAACACACAGGTCGCAAATGAAAATTCTATTTCTTCCACAGAAAATTCAGCAGTTGAATCGAAAAGTTGTGTTCTGCTTGAGGAAGGTGCTGAATACGATACTATGTACGACGATAGAACAAGCATTTATGTTAAATTAAATAATATCAGCATTTCAAAAAATAAGGCTGAACTTCCCGAATTTGACACATTTGAGGACTGGGATGAAATTAAAGATAGCCAAGGAAATATTACAAATGAATATTCATATGTAGTGCTTAACATTACAATGATGAATAAAGGAAATGAAAATGTGGAGGTATCATTGAACAGCTTACTTTTGCATTTTGGTACAGACGGTGGATATAACGAAGCACGAAGTTTTAATTCAAGTGAGAAAAAGACTTCAAAAAATTATTTTGTAGAAAAACTTGAACCCGGTAAAAATTGAATGTTAATGTAGCATATGTTGCTGAGGACAAACAACTTAATGAGTACAAAGACCAACTTTATTTGATGACAGTGCTCTCAGGCAATCCTTTAGGAGAAGGAACTATGCAAGTCATCAAATCCGAAAAATAATAAATGGAGAATGATAAAATGCAAAGAATGATTAAATTCGAACTGAAAAGAAGTTTTAAAAACAGGCTGTTTTTAATTTCTTTGCTAATTTCATTAGCATTGGTAACATGGTATTCGATTGAAAGAATACCATACTGTGTGCAGTTGAATTCTGAATTTTTAAATGATGAAAATTTAATGGGATTTTTTGAAATTTCATATACAAACTGGATTGGCAGTCATAATATCTATCTTCAGCAAAACATTTTTTATATGGCTATTCCAATTCTCGCCACTTTGCCATTTGGTAGTTCCTTTTATGATGATATAAACAGGGGATATGCAAGGAATGTGTGCGTTCGTGCCAAGAAAAAATATTATCTTGTGGCAAAATACATAGCTGTTTTCGTAAGTGGTGGTTGCGTGGTTGCTATTCCAATGGTTCTTAGTTTTCTCATTTCTTCAATATTTTTACCGACAATGCTTCCTGAAGCATCTTATACATTTACTAACATATATCCTGCGTATAAGTGGGCTGATTTATTTTATGTGCAACCGTTATTATATACATCGATATATATTTTTATCACATTTTTGTTTTCGGGAGTAACAGCAAGTTTGTCATTGTTTATTACATTCTTTTTAAACAGAAAATTTGTGACTTTTGTTTTTCCTTTTTTCATTTACATTTTTTCATCATTTTGTCTTGAAATGTTGGGATTTGATGCCTACAGTATCAGAAATCTTGTCACGACTACAAGTGAAAGTGGGACTACCTTTTCTGTAACAATTTTATTTTTGATTTTCTTTTGCCTTTCATTTTTTCCGTATTATTTTATTGGAGCGAAAAAAGATGTTTTTTAAAGCGTGTAGAAAAACTTTTGTTGCAATGACATATTTTAAATATTTGGTTGTTTTCTGTTTACTCTGCAGTTTTGTATTGTTTTACTTTTTTGCTTTTTTAAAAAAAAATATGATGGATATAACAGACAACATATGTATGGCAGATTTTGTGGAAGCCGCCGGGGGTCACACGACAACTATCTTTTTTGTACCAACCGCCGCATTACTTTCAACGATATTTTCTGAAAAAAACAGTAACTTTACAAATGCCTATATTCGCTTTAGATTTAGAAATACATTGGTTGTCAGAAATAGTTTGAAAGTTCTTGCTTTTTCTGTGGCTTTTTGCATTTTATTCCTCGTCGCAGTTCTTGGTATGTCGAGATTTTTTTCACGAACAGTAATTAATTGGAATTCATATGAAAGCTATTATTATCTGTGTGAAGGATGCATAAGCAATGTAGGCTTTGCAAAAGTAGTGATGAAAACTTTTGTATGTCTTTTAATTCCTACAATATTTTTTTCTGAATTAATATGTGCTTTTGGCTGTATAATAAACAAAGTATTTCCGTTCTTAGTGACGGTCACAACATGTATTGCAGTTTCATTTGATGGTGATTGGAATATTGACTTTTGGCTCTTGATTTTTGGGACAATTATAGTATTCGTACTAAATTTATTGTTCATGAAAAGAAAGGATTTTTTAAATTGAAAGTTCGTCTTTTTTTTCGTTTGCTTTCGCATGATATAACAGAGGGAATCATACATAATCGTAAATTTTTTATTTTTGCTGCGTTGCTGTTCATATTTATTGATTTCGTGTATTGGCATAATATTAGCTTATATTTTAGTGATTATAATTCGGTTGTAGACTGCGGTGTTCTGGATTTTTTTATGAATGTTTTTTGCCGGATGTGACCCTTTTGATTCGGAGGCAAATAAGGGTGTAGATATTCCCATAACGTGGTTTTCTTTTAATGTACTTCCTTATTTGTTTGTGGGATTATACATTACAAACGATTTGCAGACAAGTGCCGATACCTTTATTTTGCGGGTAAAATCCCGATATTTATGGTGGTTGAGTAAAATAGTTTGGTGTGTTGTTTCTTCAACTTTGTACTATTTACTGTTTTTTGTAATTTCGACAGCTTTTACATTGTTTTCCGGTAATTTTTCATTAACTCAAAACAGTTTAATAACTGAAGAATTTTTGGAGCTAAGCACTTATGGAAAAAGTATGACAGAAATTTTCATTTCCTCAGTACTGTTACCTTGGATGATTACAACTTGTCACATGACATTTGATGCAATTATCAGTATTACATTTGGACCTGTTGTCGCGTTTTTGATGATAGTCTGCCTTATGACCACATCTGTGTTTTATTGCAGCGAATTTTTGCCGTTTAACTTTTCAATGTTGATAAGAACTGATTTTTGCGCCATAAATAATATATCAATATATACAGAACTGGAGGTTGCCTTTTTAATAATCGTTATATGTTTATTTTTAGGCTTGCCAATTATCAAAAGAAAAAACATTATTTAAAGTAGGAGAGATTTATGAATATAGAAATTTGTAATTATACAAAAAAGTTATCAAAAAATCTTGTACTGGAAAATATAAATTTATCACTTTCCGGAGGAAAATTTACGGTTTTGTAGGTAAGAACGGTTCGGGGAAAACTATGCTTATGCGTGCAATTTGCGGACTGATTTTACCTACCAGTGGTTTTGTAAAAATAAATAACAAAATCATAGGAAAAGACATATCGTTTCCTGATAGTGTTGGGGCTTTAATTGAAAATCCGGGGTTCATTTCTGAGTACTCCGGTTTTCAAAATTTGAAGATTCTCGCTCAAATACAAAAGAAAATAGACGATAAAAAAATAGTGGATACTATGAGAATGGTAGGGCTTGACCCAAACGAAAAGAAGAGTTTCCGAAAATATTCACTTGGTATGAAACAAAAACTTGGAATAGCAGCAGCGATGATGGAAGACCCTCAAATACTTGTTTTAGATGAACCTTTTAATGCGTTGGATGAAGCTTCATGTGAAAATGTCAAAAAAATGATTTTGTCCGCAAAAGTTCCCGATAGAGTTGTGTTGCTGTCATGTCATGACAAAAATCAGATTAACGCTCTTTGCGACGAAACTATAGAATTAGCGCAGGGTAAAATCATCAGGAGAGATAGTCTTTATGAGAAAGAAAAATAATTTAAAAGTTATTGTAACGCTCCTTATTGTAACAGTATTATGTATATGTGGTGTCATTAGGTTTTTTAGTATCAATTCAAAATATCCGCAAAACGAAAAAGTTGTATATAAAATGGGCGATTCATTTGTTTGTCAAAATGCAAAATTCACTATAACAGATACATACATGCTTAAGCGTATGGACATTATGAATGATGATGATTTATCAGAATATTTGGAAGAAAATTCTGACTATTTGAAAAGTGAAGATTTGAATCTTGGCTTAATAAAAATTATAATTTCCAATACAACAGATGATGAAATAACTGTTGATTTAACAGCTTTTCATATTGAATCAGGTGCTTTTTCATTACAATTTTATTACCCGCTCGTTATGTATTACAATGATTGTGGAATGTATATTAAACTTTCAAAAGGTGAACAAAAAACGTTTATTGCACCCGTTCCTATCTCTTCTGAACAATTTCTCAATTATGATTCCACCGATATTAGAAACAGAACGTATTATTTGGTATCATCTTTATATCCTCAAAAAATAATGTCAGAAGTCAAATTTAATTAAATTCAAGATATTTAAATTGGTCAAATAAATAACAATGTTGGTTTAGCATAATTAGTGCTGAATTACTTGGACATTGAAAAGTTGCCTCGTTGTATAATCATGACGAAAATCTGATTAACGCAAAACTGCAATACAGCAAGGTGTCGTAATCCGTTTCTTGTTCAAGCTTGAAAAAATATTTAAATTTCCTTTTAACGGTAAACTATTGTTTTTTCTCTTGTGTTCGTGCCGCATTGTATTTCTCGTCTGAGTTTGGTTGCAACGGCGGCGGGCATATTCACGGGCAGCTTGCACATTGATTTCATCATTCAGTTTGCCGTCAATCTCACTGTGCGGCGATATTAAAAACGGAAGTGGATTTCTTTTCATTTTGAAGTCCCTTCCGTTCATTTTTCTTTTCGTTTATCTGCTTTACGGCGGCTTTATACCGCGCCAAAGTTTCCTTTACAGACTTTGAATAATCCGTTATGCTCCACTTGCCGGTTTGAGTGTGTCGAATATGATAGTTGATGATTATCAGCCTTTCACGCAGGGTTGGTGGTGATCTGTTGACTGAGCCTGCACAATCTTAGCAAAGCATTGCTGTGCTTGGATTCAAATACCTTGTCACAGCCCTTGCAGCTAAGTGAAAACGCTCGCCAACCTTGTGTTTTCTCGCCTTTATCAACTGATAGCATTCCCTGCTTTTTAGACGGGCTGTTTCAGCTGCTTATGCCGCTTAATTTCTTCCTCGCTCAGCTGAGGTTGAGGAATTTCAAACTTGCCGATGAAATTGAGATAGATTTCAACCTCCTGCATACGTTCTCCGTCAATATAATACGGAGCGTGAACTAAAATTTTGTCGATAAACTCATTTATCATCGGCGTAGTAAGCTCGGAAAAATCGGTGGTTATACATCTTTGCACCGCAATCGGCACAATAAACAAGACCCGTCAGCGGATTCGCCACTCCGGTGGTGTCAACACGTCTCGGCGTTTTTGTCAGTTTCTGAGCAAGCTCCCAAGTTTCTCGGTCAATGATTGCTTCGTGCGTGTCATTGAATATCAGCCAGTTCTCCTGCGGATTTTTCACTGAGCTTTTGTCCTTATATGATTCCTTGTGCGTACGGAAATTTACGGTGTCTCCGCAGTATTCCTGTTTTGCAAGAATACTGCGGACAACATATCCGCTCCAACTGAACGGGTGGGTAAACTCCTTTTTGTTTTTCCTTATTCCAATTCCTTTTTTGTAAAGTAAACAGCCGGGGTTTCAACCTTGTCATCAAACAGCGTGCGGGCTATGTCATAAGGTCCGCAGCCTTCTATTGTGAAATGGAAAATTCTGCGGACGACTGTAGCCGCTTCCTCATCAATCAGCCAATGATTTTTGTTGTTCGGGTCTTTCTTGTAACCGTAAATAGCCGAGTTGGTTGTCGGCTTTCCCGATTCGTGCAGATAGTTTGCAATATCAAAAGCATACTATGCCCGAGCGTAAGTGTAGCAACTGGTTTGACGGTTATGTTACAAAAACAAATCCACGTCTAAAAGGTAACACAAGATAACAAAAAACTGTACAGCCGAATATGGTTGTACAGTTTTTTGTTTTATATGTTATTTTATAGGAATGTAACATTGTACAAATTTGCACAATTTGAGCCGTAGGGGATTGCTAATCCTACCGATAAAGCCTTGAACGAACACAATAACAATCAGCACGGGGAGTGCGTATTTAAGGTACGGCTTCAGCACTCTTGAAAGTTTAAGACCTTTACCCGTGTTACATTCTTCAAAGTAATTGTCAAAGCCCCAGCCGAATTTTGTTGTGCAGAACAGGAGATAAACCATTGCGCCAATCGGAAGAAGAAGGTTGCTGACAACGAAGTCCTCAAGGTCAAGCACACCCTTGCCGAGAATGTTGAAGTCACTCCAAATGTTGAATCCAAAAATACACGGCAGACACGCAAAGAACATAATAATCCCGTTGATAATTGACGCCTTTGTTCTGCTCATGCCGAATGTGTCGGTAAGAAAAGCAACAAGGTTTTCAAACACGGCAATAACCGTTGAAAAGCTTGCAAATGTCATAAACAGAAAGAAAAGCGTACCCCAAATCCGACCGCCCGTCATATTTACGAAAACATTCGGAAGCGTCACAAAAATAAGGGCAGGTCCTTGGTCGGCTGAACGCCAAATGAGAAGCAAGCAGGGAAGATGATAAGTCCGGCAACAATTGCAACAAAAGTGTCCAATGCACAAATCTGAACAGCCTCACCGTAAAGTGTGCGGTCTTTGTTCATATAACTGCCGAAAATTTCCATTGATGCGATTCCGAGTCCGAGTGTGAAGAATGCCTGACTCATTGCGGATGTGATTACCTTGCCGAGTCCTACATCTTTAACCTTTCCAAAATCGGGAACAAGGTAAAAGCTCAGGCCTTCTCCCGCATTTGAAAGCATCATACTGTTGATTGCAAGAATGATAATCAGCGCAAGCAACGCAAGCATCATAACCTTGCTGACCTTTTCAATGCCTTTTTGAAGTCCTCGACTGCATACAAAAAATCCGAATACAACGATTATCGCAAGCCATATAATCATCTCAACAGGCGATGCCATAAGGTCGTTAAACACTCCCGAAACCTGTTCTGAGTTCATTCCGCTTTTAAATGTTCCCGTTGCAAATTTATAGAAGTAATCTAACATCCAACCCGAAACAGGCGTGTAGAACATCATCAAAAGGTAACAGCCTATCATACACAGCCAACCGTGAATGTGCCATTTGCTCTTTGGCTTTTCAAGTGTTTTATAGCTTAATACGGCACTTTTTCTGCTTGCTCTGCCGACTGCAAGCTCCATTGTCAGAACGGGAATTCCCATAAGCACAAGAAATGCAAGATAAAAAAGCACGAACAATCCGCCGCCGTTTTCGCCCGTAACATACGGAAAGCGCCAGACATTGCCTATGCCAATCGCACAGCCTGCACTTACAAGGAGAAAACCTGTCCTCGACTTAAAATTTTCTCTTTGCATAAATATTCTCCTTAAAAATACTATTACTTTAATTATACAAAATTTTCACCGATATTTCAAGGAATAAACTTTTTATTTATGCAATTTGACAGGGATTAAAAAGCTTTGTATACTTTTATTGACAGAAACATTTAAGTCTTGTTTAAGGTTCGAAATAACGGTTGTATTTTAATTCTTTAGAATAATATTTAAGAACACAAAGTATTTTAACGGTACTTTGTATTCTTTTTTGTGACAAAATTCTCCGGAATAACAAAGTTCCGCTATAAAATGTAATAAAAGTGTAATAAATGACATCTTAATATTGAATTCTAATTGATAGAAATTATAATTAAAATATAACATAAAACATACAACAGGAGTTTGATAATGAAATTAACGAATGTGAATTTTCTTGCAAAAGCAAATGCTAAGATAAATAAAAATGAAAAGGGAATAAAAATTGTTTCCGCATTGCTTGTAATATCAATAACCTTGATTTCGGCATTTTCAATTACCGTCACAAAAGCTGTAAATGAGTATAAAGAGGATTATCGTGCAAGAACTTTGCAAGTTGATCCTATTTTTGGTCCGCTTGATGAGAATACAGTTAATAAAATCAGAAATACAGAACATGTTGAAAGTATCTTTCCGCTTAAAGGAATCAGAAATGATTCGTTCAGTGTAACACAAACTTCAAATCAAGAATTTCAGAACAGAATTGATGATAAAGGAGATGCCCATATTGATATATGGTCATTATTGGGAGATGAAAAACGCAGTGTTATTGCAGGAAAAACTCTTGATGAATCCCCTGTGTTAAGCTGTGTTGTCCCGAGTGATTTTTATCCTTTTGAGGTTGAGAATGAAAATAAAAAGCCTGATTATATTGACGGTGAAGGTTTAATAGGAGAAACCATAACAGTAAAAGCATACAACGATGACTTAATGCAAGATTATAATATGGTTGGAGATTTTGGCAGTACTTCTACTCTTAATCTTCCTGCAATTGAATATAAATTAAAGGTGGTGGGTACTTATTATCTGTCACCGACCGAAACAGGCTATTATGATTCGATTTATATTTCAGAGGAAACAGCTACGAAAATATTAGATGACGCACTTACAAAAGGCGGATATTCAAAAGATAACAAAACCACTGTCGGCAAGTGGTGGAGTGATTTATCGCTGAGGACTCACTATGTTGTTGTTGATGATTTTGAAAATATTGAATCTGTATATAATGCACTCACCGATATGAATGTATGCTGTGCCGATGACTCCGAACTCGGAATACAGGACAGCATAGTAAACGCTTCAAATATATTCAGCTTTGCAAGCGTATTTCTTATTATTTCAACAGTGTTGCTTTCTGTGATTATGATTATACAATCAACAGCAAACGCACTTTCACTTCGTAAATCCGATATAGGCTTGCTCAAAGCGATAGGTTATAAAAACAGTCAGATATTTGCCTGCCTTTACTGCGAACAGCTTAGAGTTACATTTACCGGATTTGCGGTTGGAACAATTATTTCGATTATAGTTACGGCTGTTTCAAATTTTTTCTTTGCAAACAGAAATTTCATCGACCGTCTGTACATTATCAATTGGGGAACTTTCGGAATTTTGCTTGCAATTTCGTTTTTGATAGTAACAATAGTTCCGCTGATATGTCAGCTCATAGCATTACGCAAGCTGAATAAAATTCAGCCCAAAGACGCAATGAATGAATAATTTTTGAGGGTGAAATAATGAAATCAATAGAATTAAAAAATGTTTCTAAAATATACAATAACAAAGTAACCGCCGTGGATAATGTATCGTTTACATTGTCAGAGGGCGAATTTGTGGCTGTTATGGGACAGTCGGGCAGCGGAAAAAGCACTCTGCTCCAAATGGCAGGTTTGCTTGACAACTGCACCTCAGGTCAGATTTTGATTAACGGCAAAGATGTGTCATCACTAGGCAAAAATGAACTTGCCGACACAAGAATGAATTCACTCGGATTTGTCTTTCAGGCATTTCATCTCAATCCGCATCTCAAAGTTTTTGAAAATATAATGGTTCCAATGCTCATAAACGACCATTTCAAAAACAGAGCCGAAATGAAAGAAACTGCCGAATTGCTTGTGCAGAAAGTCGGTCTTACACACCGCATTGATCACTATCCGAGGGAACTTTCAGGCGGTGAACAGCAGAGAACCGCCATTGCAAGAGCACTTGCCAATAATCCCGACTTTATCCTTGCCGATGAACCTACAGGCAACCTTGACAGCAAAAACGAACGTATGATTTTTGAAGAGTTGAAAAAACTTACAGAGCTTGGCAAGGGTGTTCTTGTTGTCAGCCATAATGATGCCGTAACTGATTTTGCAGACAGAATTTGCGTTATGAAAGACGGCATTTTAGAGGAAAATTAAAATGAAAAATAAAAAACTCGGTATGCTTGTTAAAGCCTCAATTCTTTCACGAAAAGGTGCAACAATATTTTTTTGTTGCTTTATGGTTATTGCAACCATTCTCGTTCTTGTGTCGGCAGGAGCGGTTATGCCGCTGAAAAATAATATTGACCAAAACATAAATAATCATATTCTTAACAGAGAGTTGAATTTTGAGATAAACGAAAATACTCCTCAAAATGAAATTGACGATACAATTTCAAGCATAAAAAGTATTGAACACATAACGAATGTTTATAATGTGCCTGCCGAACTTGATGTGAAGGAAACTTCGGGAGTGCTGTTTTCTGATTATACTCTCAGTTATGTTCACGAGGGGTATAACCTTAAAATAATAAGCGGAAGAGCTTTCAAAGAGAATGAAGAAAATGTTGCAGTTGTTCCCGAAGTTTTAAAGGATTTTAACAGCGAAAGTCAACGAATCAATAAAATTGACGGCAAAACGCTTGTGGGCAAAAATCTTGTTTTCGCTGATGAATCGGGCAAGGAACATAAGCTTAAAATTGTCGGAGTGTATAACACATCTGACCCGATTTTTACAGGCAATCAAATTCTTATTCCACGCAACAGTTTGATTAAGTTTAATAATGAAGTTATTGCAAATGCCAAAGGTTCGACTTCAATAACTTCCGATAAGGCTTATAAAATTCTCGTTGATGATGCAAAAAATCTTGAAAGTGTACAATCCGAGGTTTCCTCATATTGCGAACCGTATACAATGGACTTGAATTTTGATTCTCAGTCATACAATATCGCACTCATAATTATTATAGGTTCAATTGTATTTTTTGCATTGTTCGTAATTGCGGGACAGTATATGTTCGTCAAGAGCAACATAAGCAGACGAACCGAAGAACTTGCTTTGTATCGCTCACTCGGTTACAAGTCTAATCAACTTTTCTATATAATATTCGCAGAATATTTCCTTATTGGAATAATATCAATTGCAGTCGGTACAATTTTGACTGTATTACTCGACATATTACTTATAAATCCGTATCTTATGAATCTTGTGGGCAATACAATAATGGAAATGACCGTGAATGTTTCGGCTGTTTATATACTGCTGTTCCTCGTGATTTATTTGATTGTACTTGCAATCGTCAGCATTTGGGCAGTAAAACGCTCTGAAAAAACGGATTTAAGTGTGTTGCTTAGAGAAAGATAATTTTATAACGGAAATAAAACTCCATATTATTATTTAAAGCAGAAATTCTGAAAAAATTCGGGATTTCTGCTTTTTTTAAATTTCATTTAAAGTTTGTAAATTATTATATAGCCACAGTAAAGAAAAGGTAAAGACAGGGAGGTCTTACAATGGGCGTTAAAAATATATTCAAGCGTTACGAACTTAAATTTATGCTGACAACACAGCAGTACATTAACAATCCGAAACCTATAAAAACATGAAGCCCCCACACATTTTCGTGTAGGGGCGGTTTTCTTAAACAAAGAAATTGTCCTTATAATTAAAATCTTTCTCCGACAGCAACAATGACACTTCTGCCTGCCATATTAATTCGTCTGTCATAGAGAATAACATTTCTGTCCTCAAGGATTACATCCTGAGCTCGTTGCCTGTGTTTACATAAAGTTTCCAGTGGTATCCTTCGGGAAGGTCGGGAAGCTCAACATTTACATAATCCCAATAAGCATTGACGCCAAAGTAAACAAACTCGTCAAGTCCCTGTTGTTTAAGACTTACACCGGCATACATAACGCCAATCATTCTTGTATCATCGTAATACTTGGCACTCCACGCAACATTTGAATGGAGCTGACAGGCGGATAACTGCATGTTGCCTTGCCTCTGCTGTCTGTAATAATATGGAATCTCTTTCTGAAAGCAATCATATATTTAAAAAATTCAAATACATCCTTATGCTTTTCTTTTCTTGTCCAGTCAAGCCATGAGATAATGTTGTCCTGACAGTAAGCGTTGTTGTTGCCGAACTGAGTGTTGCAGAATTCATCACCTGCAAGGAAAAGAGCAGGTCCCTGACTGCACATAAGGGTTGCAAAAGCATTCTTTATCATTTTGATACGGAGCTTGTTGATATTGTAATCATTTGTATCACCCTCGGCACCGCAGTTCCAGCTGTTGTTGTCATTAGCACCGTCAGTATTGTTCCAGCCGTTTTCAAGATTGTGCTTTTCGTTGTATGAATACATATCATAAAGAGTAAATCCGTCATGACAGGTAAGAAAGTTTACCGACGCATTGTAGCCTCTGTAGGTAGGGTCATACAAATCTCTTGAGCCTGTAATTCTCTGAGCCGCATCCCATGCAAGGTGCTGTCGCCTTTAAGAAATCTTCTGAGGTCGTCACGGTATCTTCCGTTCCATTCAGCCATCTGTTCCATGACGGGAAACTGCCGACCTGATAAAGTCCGCCTGCGTCCCATGCCTCCGCAATAAGCTTTACTCCGCCGAGAATCGGATCAAACGCAAGGCTCTTGAGAAGCGGAGGCTTATCCATAGGAGTACCGTCCTCGTTTCTTCCCAAAATTGACGCAAGGTCAAAACGGAAACCGTCAATGCGGTATTCTGTTACCCAATAACGCAGACAGTCAAGTATAAACTGCTGCACAATCGGCTGATTGCAGTTGAGAACATTGCCGCAACCGCTGAAATTGTAATACTTTCCGTCCGGAGTGAGCATATAGTAAATGTTGTTGTCAATGCCCTTGAACGAGAAATACGGTCCCATTTCGTTGCCCTCTGCCGTGTGGTTGAACACAACATCAAGGATAACTTCAATTCCGTTTTCGTGAAGATCACGAACAAGCTGTTTAAGCTCTCTGCCTTCGTGATGATGCTTGTGGTCGCTTTCATAGCTTGTGTTCGGAGCAAAAAAACATACGGTGTTATAGCCCCAGTAATCGTAGAGCTGACGACCCTCATAATTACGATATGAGCCCATTTCGTCAAACTCAAAAATAGGCATCATTTCAACGGCATTGATGCCCAGTTCTTTAAGATAGGGGATTTTTTCACGGATACCTGCGAATGTGCCTTTGTTTTTAACGCCTGAGGAGCCGTCCTGAGTAAAGCCTCTTACATGCAATTCATAAATAATAAGCTCTTCAAACGGAAGCTTCGGCTGAGTGCAGTTGCCCCAGTCATAGTCGCTGTTTACAACTCTTGCCTTATAAACACCCTCATGTTCCTGTTTTTTACCCCAGCCGCTCTGACCGATTACAGCCTTTGCGTATGGGTCAAGAATGTATTTCTTTTTATCAAAAATAATGCCTTTTTCGGTTCATACGGACCGTCAAAGGAATATGCATACTCAAAATCAATCTCATCAAGACCGAACACGAGCATTGAATAGGTGTTGCCGATTTTGTAAGAATCCGGAAATCTAAGCCTTGCATACGGAAATTTTGCATAAGGTCTGAATAAAAGCAATGTACACTCAACGGCATAAACCGAATGAATAGTAAAGTTCACACCGCCGGAAACGGTTGTTGCACCGTTTAAAAGAAAGTTGCCGGGTCTGACATCGAAACCACCTACATTATCGGTTGGCTTTAAATCCCTCAACATAATATTCAATCCCCCTAAGTTACTTTCAAAAA
>ENA-OQEB01000015-OQEB01000015.1-human-gut-metagenome-genome-assembly--contig:-NODE-15-length-68104-cov-6.680009_pt1 | contig 68104 bp, 69 predicted proteins | sample MGYA00242787_ERZ504619 | MGnify/ENA primary metagenome ERZ504619 (study PRJEB26092, sample SAMD00036317) | human gut metagenome | host: Homo sapiens | study: EMG produced TPA metagenomics assembly of... | reverse complement strand
CCGACAAGGAATTTCGCTACCTTAGGACCGTTATAGTTACGGCCGCCGTTTACTGGGGCTTAAATTCAAAGCTTCGCGTTACCGCTAACCTCTCCTCTTAACCTTCCAGCACCGGGCAGGCGTCAGCCCATATACCTCACCTTACGGTTTTGCATAGACCTGTGTTTTTGCTAAACAGTTGCTTGAGCCTATTCTCTGCGGCCAACTCTCGTTGGCACCCCTTCTCCCGAAGTTACGGGGTCATTTTGCCGAGTTCCTTAACAATGCTTCTTCCGCCGGCCTTAGGATTCTCTCCTCATCCACCTGTGTCGGTTTACGGTACGGGTATCTTAAAAACAATAGCGGCTTTTCTTGATTCATGGCTCACACACTTCCCTACTTTAGTTCGGTCCGCATCACGCCTTTGGATTGCCACACGGATTTTCCTATGTGACTCCTCCTTCGCTTGCACGCGGCTTTCCATTCCGCGCCTGTGCTCTCCACAAATGTCCCCACAGTTCTGTTTTAAGATAGTGCAGGAATCTCAACCTGCTGTCCATCGGATACGCATTTCTGCCTCTCCTTAGGCCCCGACTTACCCAGGCAGATCAGCTTTACCCTGGAAACCTTGGATATTCGGCCGAGAGGATTCCCACCTCTCTCTCGCTACTCATTCCGGCATTCTCTCTTCCTGGCACTCCACAGCTCCTTCCGGTACTGCTTCATCGCGCCAGCAATGCTCCTCTACCATACCATACGGTATCCTGTGCTTCGGTGTCGTGTTTCAGCCCCGGACATTTTCGGCGCAGGACCTCTCGACTAGTGAGCTATTACGCACTCTTTGAATGTGTGGCTGCTTCTGAGCCAACATCCTAGTTGTCTTCGAAATCCCACATCCTTTTCCACTTAACACGTACTTTGGGACCTTAGCAGCAGGTCTGGGCTCTTTCCCTTTTGACTGCCCAACTTATCTCGTGCAGTCTGACTCCCGATGAGCATCTTTACGGCATTCGGAGTTTGATATCCCTTGGTAAGCTTTGACGCCCCCTTAGAAATTCAGTGCTCTACCTCCGTAAGACTCCATCGAGGCTAGCCCTAAAGCTATTTCGAGGAGAACCAGCTATCTCCGGGTTCGATTGGAATTTCTCCCCTACCCACACCTCATCGCCACCCTTTTCAACGGATGTGCGTTCGGCCCTCCACTACCTCTTACGGCAGCTTCAGCCTGGACATGGTAGATCACCCGGTTTCGGGTCTACTCTTACTGACTTCACGCCCTCTTAAGACTTGGTTTCCCTTCGGCTCCGTACCTATAGTACTTAACCTTGCCAGTAAACGTAACTCGCCGGACCGTTCTACAAAAAGTACGCGGTTGTGCACATAAGGCACTTCCACAGCTTGTAAACACAGGGTTTCAGGTTCTCTTTCACTCCCCTCCCGGGTCCTTTTCACCTTTCCTTCACAGTACTATGCGCTATCGGTCACTGAGGAGTATTTAGCCTTGGAGGGTGGTCCCTCCTGCTTCCCACAAGGTTTCCCGTGTCTCGTGGTACTCTGGATCCTGCCAGCCTCTCATCAATTTCGCCTACGGGATTTTCACCCTCTCTGATCAGATTTCCCAAAACTGTTCGGCTATTGATTCGAGTACCTTATGCAGTCCACAACCCCGCGGTGCACGCACCACGGTTTGGGCTCTTTCCATTTCGCTCGCCGCTACTTTGGAAATCGAGGTTTCTTTCTTCTCCTCGGGGTACTTAGATGTTTCAGTTCCCCCGGTTCCCTTCCATACGTTATGGATTGGCGTATGGATACTTGAGGTTTGCTCAAGTGGGTTTCCCCATTCGGATATCTCCGGATCAATGGATATTTGCTCCTCCCCGAAGCTTTTCGCAGCTTATCACGTCCTTCATCGGCTCTCAGTGCCAAGGCATCCACCTGCGCTCTTAATGCTTGACCTGTATTCTTGGTCCGCTGCCATCATAGCGTTGATGACAGGCTTTTGTGTTCTCTGCTTTAAAAGCAATTGATTCAATAATCTTTCGATTATCTCTCTGGTTTGATAACATCACATGCTCTCACACATGATGCCTCGGATGTCTTTTCCTATCTCTAACGTTTTAACGTTTTCAATATAGATTGTATATGCGGTTTTCAAGGTACATCTTGCTGACTGATTTGTTTCATCAGTCATTAGAACTTAAAAGATCTTTTTGATGCTTTCTGTGAAACACAATTCTTTTAAACTCTAATCACTGGTAAAACCAGCTCTCATCAGCACTTCCCTGCTGTTATGGGTTACTGCGCTTCTGTGGGCAGCTGTTTTATTTCATAGACATTTTCCCCTGTCTTTTTATTAGGGAGCTGGCAGCCACCTGCTCTCCCACACCGTCTCCAGTGCAGTACCATCGGCCGCTTAGGTCTTAACCATCGTGTTCGGGATGGGAACGGGTGTGTCCCCTAAGCGCATCGCCACCAGCAGTAGTTATCCAGTTTTTGAAACTGTAAGTCTGCGGCATCTTTCGTTTTCTGTTTCTTATGTCTCTGTCTCTTCTGCCGTTCCTTAATAACTAAACAGTGAAACCCATTCTTTACTTGTTCTTCCTTAGAAAGGAGGTGATCCAGCCGCACCTTCCGATACGGCTACCTTGTTACGACTTCACCCCAGTTATCAGTCCCGCCTTCGGCAGCTCCCTCCGTAAACGGTTGGGTCACTGACTTCGGGCGTTACCAACTCCCATGGTGTGACGGGCGGTGTGTACAAGACCCGGGAACGTATTCACCGCGACATTCTGATTCGCGATTACTAGCGATTCCAGCTTCGTGCAGTCGAGTTGCAGACTGCAGTCCGAACTGAGACGTTATTTTTGGGATTTGCTCCACCTCGCGGCTTTGCTCCCTTTGTTTACGCCATTGTAGCACGTGTGTAGCCCAGATCATAAGGGGCATGATGATTTGACGTCATCCCCACCTTCCTCCAGGTTATCCCTGGCAGTCTCCACAGAGTGCCCAGCTTGACCTGCTGGCTACTGAGGATAAGGGTTGCGCTCGTTGCGGGACTTAACCCAACATCTCACGACACGAGCTGACGACAACCATGCACCACCTGTCTCCAATGCTCCGAAGAGAAGGCCCCGTTACGGGCCGGTCATCGGGATGTCAAGACCTGGTAAGGTTCTTCGCGTTGCTTCGAATTAAACCACATGCTCCACCGCTTGTGCGGGTCCCCGTCAATTCCTTTGAGTTTCATTCTTGCGAACGTACTCCCCAGGTGGAATGCTTAATGCGTTTGCGGCGGCACCGAAGAGCTTTGCTCCCCAACACCTAGCATTCATCGTTTACGGCGTGGACTACCAGGGTATCTAATCCTGTTTGCTCCCCACGCTTTCGAGCCTCAACGTCAGTTACCGTCCAGTAAGCCGCCTTCGCCACTGGTGTTCTTCCTAATATCTACGCATTTCACCGCTACACTAGGAATTCCGCTTACCTCTCCGGCACTCGAGCCAGACAGTTTCCAATGCAGTCCCAGGGTTAAGCCCTGGGTTTTCACATCAGACTTGCCTTGCCGTCTACGCTCCCTTTACACCCAGTAAATCCGGATAACGCTTGCCCCCTACGTATTACCGCGGCTGCTGGCACGTAGTTAGCCGGGGCTTCTTAGTCAGGTACCGTCATTATCTTCCCTGCTGATAGAGCTTTACATACCGAAATACTTCTTCGCTCACGCGGCGTCGCTGCATCAGGGTTTCCCCCATTGTGCAATATTCCCCACTGCTGCCTCCCGTAGGAGTTTGGGCCGTGTCTCAGTCCCAATGTGGCCGGTCGCCCTCTCAGGCCGGCTACTGATCGTCGGTTTGGTGGGCCGTTACCCCGCCAACTGCCTAATCAGACGCGGGCCCATCCCATACCACCGGAGTTTTTCACACCGAGCCATGCAGCTCTGTGCGCTTATGCGGTATTAGCAGCCGTTTCCAGCTGTTATCCCCCGGTATGGGGCAGGTCACCCACGCGTTACTCACCCGTCCGCCGCTCAGTCAATTAAGAATCAATCCGAAGAAATCAACTTAACTGCTTCGCTCGACTTGCATGTGTTAAGCACGCCGCCAGCGTTCATCCTGAGCCAGGATCAAACTCTCTGATAAAATGTGCGCGTTTAGAAATTCACGTGCTTGCACAGGCGAATTTTACGCGTTCATCTTGCAAGCTCCGCTTGCGAGATTTGTTCCAAGTTCAAAATCAACATACTAGCTAATTTATCCCTTTTACTGTTTTAAAGGATCTTTCGATCGTTTTGAATTACTTATTCAGAACTTTCGAGGATGTGTTTCACTGTTTAATTATCAAGGATCTCTGCCGTTCCGACTCGGATCAGCTCGTTTATTTTATCACAGAGCTTTTCATTTGTCAAGAACTTTTTTAATTAATTTTTTTTGAAGCTCTTTCGAACTTCCTGAGAACGTTTTGTTCTCTGCCGTTCTCTCGATCAGCAACTCGTTTATTCTATCAAACTCATTTGCTTTTGTCAAGAACTTTTTTCAAGTTTTTTTGAAGTAGTTTTGCAACCCGCGGCAGCCACCCGGCTCCGAACTAGGTTTTTCTGTTTCAAAAGAACTCATTCACTGTAGCTCTCGCTGACAGCTTAGTTATAATAACACCCCCGAAAGCAAAAGTCAACACCTTTTTTCGAATTTTCTTATTTTTAGAAAAATACGGTCAATTCTGCATATTCAGTATTTTATCTGACTATTTCTTTTTTTACTCCATCATCAAAATCTTTTTCGGCTGATATCGTACAATCTGGTATACCATAACCATAGAAGAAGCCAGCACAACCCCCATTCCACAAAGATACAATATTATAATCTGCTGTGTCTTAATTGCAGCCTGCACACCGTTCGAAAGATCTACAGCTATTTTTATCACATTCGCCAAAGGATAAGAAAAAATTACCCCCGCTGTAATTGCCAGCAATACCGGGCAAAAAGATTCCATCAACATCTGCAGCATAATCCGCATCTTTGTTTCTCCAACAGAAGAAGAATGCCAATCTCAAACATGCGATCCCGCAAATTCATAAGAATCAAAAAACTTAATGTGATAGTTCCAAGGATTACGGAAACTATCACCATGAGATTCGAAATCCCTGCCAGGCTCTTCAGGCTGTCGGCCACCGCTTTATAAGCTGAAACATTTACCGTATAGTCCATATCATATTCTTCTTTGATATATTCCGGCATTTTTTTCGCATCTTCAGCAAACGCTCTTCCTTCTTCCGGGTCCTTCAACTGCAATGTAATTTCTTTTACATTATCATTTTCATTCATCTCATAAACTGGTGTATCCAGGGTATAGATAGCATTTGCTGGGTTATTATATACCACATTTCCACTGTAAGCTGCCTCGTTCGTACTGTAAATACCACTGATTTTAAATGTATACCGCTCCTTTGTGTATGGTGAAAGAACAGCTATGGTATCTCCTATTCCCAGTCCATTCCGTTCCGCAATCCCATCACTGACTACCGCTTCTTCTGCATTCTGCGGTACATGTCCCGAAATCAGTGTAACTACAGAAGAAACAGAACTAAAATACTCGACAGGATCAGATGATCCCTCCACATAAATATTTTCTGTTCCATTTTCTTCCTGTCCGTCCATAATTTCAGCTGTAAAGTTATCCGCCAGAGCAGCTGTCACCGTATTACAGCTGCCAAACCGAATTCTTTCATCAGCGCAGAGTTCCAAATATTTTTGATGTGAAATCGAATTCACACCGCGCGGCTCTTCACTGTATATCTGACGCTCATTCGATACAAGCACGCTTCCTCCGATGCTCGTCCGAATCTCCCATATCCGTTCCCGACTTGCCGCGCGGATACATAAGCCAAACAGGATCAGGATGGATAAAATCAGGAAACTTAAAAACATCAGAATTGTATTTTTTTTATGATAAGAAATACTGCGAAATGCTCTTTTGATCCAGTTCATAAAAACTTTCCCTCCCCCTCATGTTTAATCCTGCAATTTTTTCTTTTCCAGCCGTACCACCACATCTGCCTCCGCGGCAAATGCTTCCGAATGTGTAACTGCTATTACACATTTCTTATCTTCATGAGCCAGCTCTTTGAAAATTTTCACAATGCCAGCCGCCGTATCAACGTCCAGATTTCCCGTCGGCTCATCCGCAAGAATCACCTCTGCATTTGTCGAAATCGCACGCGCAATCGCTACGCGCTGCTGTTCGCCTCCTGAAAGTTTATTGATATTGCGGTTCATCTGATCTTCTGTAATTCCCATTCGTGTCAGAAGTTCCCGCGCCCGTTCTTTTTTGTTTTTAATCGGATTTGACGTAATTTCCATTGCCGCCAGCACATTCTCCAGCGGGGTCAGATAAGGCAGCAGATTATACGCCTGAAACACAATTCCAATCTTGCTGTTTCGATATCTTGTATAGCCAATTTCCCGGATATCTTTTCCTTCAAAGCACACGCAGCCGCTCTTAGGTTCTTCCAGCGCACCCGCCAAAGTCAGCGTCGTTGTTTTCCCCGATCCAGAAGGACCAACAATCGTGTAAAGAGTACCCTTCTCAAATGAATAGCTGGCTTTATCCAAAATATCAATTCTCTTTCCGCCGCTCTCGTAAAAATAGCTTACCTCTTTTAATTCCAGTTCTGCCATATTGTTCCTTTCTACTATAATCTAGTCGCCTCTACATTTTTCCAGTTCTCACTTCCGTAAGAAACCCATCTTTTACCAAATATACTTTATCAAATTTTTCCAGTTTATCATAATGATGTGTAATAAAAATCACAGATTTTTCCGGCATTTCTTCTGTTATAATTTTATAAAGATATTCATTGGCTTCTACATCAAATCCACTGGACGCTTCATCAAAAAGCATAACCGGCGCATCTTTCAATAGTGCCCGTGCAACCACAAGCTTTTGTCTTTCTCCTCCTGAAAGAAATGCTCCATCATCTCCTATTTGTGTTTTTTCTTTTTCTGGAAAACGTTGCAAGTATTTTTTCACGCCACTTTTCCTTAGTACCTCATTCAGTTTTTGTCTGTCTGCTTTCCCCTCCAAATCTATATTCTGCACAATGTCCCCCAAAAACAACGCTGATTTCTGACTCACAACAGAAAAAAGGCTTCGGTATTCTGATAATTTTAGCACTTTTATATTTTCACCATTACATAAAATTTCTCCTTCTTCCGGTTCATAAAATCGTAATAGTAATTCCAAAATTGTTGATTTTCCACTTCCATTTTTTCCAATAATAGCCACTTTTTCTCCCGGCTCAAGTTTAAAAGATACTTTCTTTAACACTTCCCTATCCTTTGTATACTGAAATCTCACATTTTTAAATTCTAATATTGGCGAAATCTCTTTTTCCACTCTTTTACTTCCACTTCGTTCCTCTTCCATATTCAAAAATGTATAAAGTCGTTCAGCGGACGGTTTGACACTTGCAAAATGCATACGCAGATCAATTAAACTATTTACCGGTCTTGTAACATAACTAGAATAAGAAACAAAAGCAAAAACTGAACCTATGGAAATTTTTCCCACGAACACCAAATATCCACCAACTAAATAAATAAGAATTGTTACACCCCACTCTAAAACAGCATCCCCAAAAATATTCCATGTCTCAATCATGGTTCCTTTCATTTCAACCGCTAACGATTTACAAATCTGTTTTAAAAATTCGCATTTTCTTAATTCATATAGATTCCACAATTTAATTTCTTCCACAGTATTAATTGTATCGCCAAGCCATCCTCCAAATTGTTGCTCAACTTGAATATACATTTTCATGTTTTTCTCACGCTTTTTAGCAAGACATTTTACTAACACGTATTTCACTGGAATTACTATCACTACAATGCATAACAGTTCAGGACTCAACAGCATAAGTCCAGCAAGTCCACTAATTACACGAAAAACATACGAAAAGCTCATCACTACATATCTATCTGTCATAGACGCAACCTGAGATACATCGCATTGTAACATTTGCACTATTTCCATACTATTTTTCATTTGAAAATAATGTTTTTTTAAATGCAATAATTTTCGAAATACATTGCAATACAAGTTCTTATAGAATGAATTATGTATTTCTGCAAAAGTTTTTGCCTGCACAACTTCAATCATTAAATATACCAGCACACAAACAAATAAACCGGCTACTCCATTAACAATTTGGGGCATATTTTTTTCGAGTATTCCGATGTCTGTGATCTGTTTTATCAATAATGGTTGCAGAAATACAGTTACTGTAGAAACAATAGTGCTTATACTCAAAATACCTATTTCTTTTTTATATTTGAGTAACTCTTTTAAAAAATATAAACATTTATTATTCTCTATTATTTTCTTCATTGTTCACAAATATAATATTTTTAATCCTTTAAGCAAACACTGATTCCTATTAGTCCAACCATACACACCCCAAGAAATATGTCCATCCAGACTATTTTCCCACTTTGCTTTTCTCCACTCGAAGGAGCCTTAAAAAATACTTTTTCAAAGCCTGTATCATTTTTATCAAAATATTTTTGTCCTATAACCTCTTCTTTCGTTTCATTCTCCTTCTTCTCAAGCCAATACTGGATCGAAATTTCCTGCATTTCTTCACCACCATATTCGGCTCTTTGATTATCTTTTGCAAGTTCTTCCGCTATTTTTCCGCCAAAAATCTTCATCGCACTATCTTGACTTTCTTCATAGGGTTTTCCAGCTCCCAAAAATAAAAATTGTCCTACTTTCTCCACGCTATCTGGAATCCGTATTTTTGACAAAGAAGAGCAATACATAAAGGCATTATCACCAATGCTCTCTAAACCATCATAAAAATAAATCTGTGTGATTCTAGTTCCCTGAAATGCGCTTTTTCCTACCTTTTTTAGTGTTTTTGGCATTACAATGCTGATAAACCCAGCAGTTGTATCACTGTACTGACCATCTTCCGCAAAGGCAGATTCCCCGATTTCAACAATGCCTTCGGATATCTGCACTGCCCGAAGATCCGTTTTTCTCAAAAAGCAGGAATCTCCGATTCTCGTCACTTCTTTCCCACCTACTTCTTTCGGTGTGACAATCACGCTTTCCGTCCCGATATAGTTTCGTAAAGTTACAGTTTCATCTTCTTCCACGCTATACTGGTAATCTCCCTCTTGGAGCCAGTCTGCCTGTAGCGAAACCTGTGTCGTTCCAGATTCCACTGCAAAAACGTCTTCCCGCCATACCAGCACCAGAACCATCGCTACGATCATTATCATTCTTTTTTTCTTCATGAACACCTACTTTCTGTCCAGCAATATAGATGCCGGGCTTTCTCTAGTTATTTTGCCGACTTGCAGAATTAATATCAAAAGGAAAAGATCTAAAATACCAAGAATCATCCCCGTCATGATTTTCCAGTTCCACTCAATGGACAAATCCGTATCAACAGTTACTCCCGTTGATTCATACGCAGCTATTTCGCTTGTCGGGAGCGCGTTTTTAATATTTCCCGACAGATCTTCATTTTCCTGCTCCACTTTCTCAGCCTGATTCGAAATCATCCGATCTGCGAAATACTCTGCTGTTGGTGTCGCACACAGCGCCGCAAAAACCAGGGCAATCAAAACCGGAACCAAATTCTCCAAAACGAACTGTCCTAAAATCCTTTTTCTGTGTTCCCCCATCGAAAGTAAAATTCCAATCTCACGTTTTCGCCCTTTGACTGACAGGCTGGTCAGAATGCCGAACAGTAAAATTCCGGCAGTCACAAATCCTACGATCATATATCCTATCAGACGATTCAATTTTTCAACAGGTTTCGCAACCATCTCATACCATTCCTTGTTTCGAATCACTGATAGGACCATTCTCCAGATTCCAAATCCTGCTGTGATATTACCATTGGCTTTACGCTGGAACGTATTCCATTTTCATCGGTCTGTACAACATCATCCACACTTCCTATTTTTATTTTGTTTTTTGTTTCTTCTATGAATGGTTCAACTGATTTTGTATCTTTCAAATAGACCGTAACTGTATTAAATCCCACATTTTGAATTTTTAATGCTTTCATAGAATACTCGCAGAAAATATCCAGTGGAATAAAAATTAAATTATTGTGCCAGTCATTCACAACGGAATCGGACTGATAAACCTCTGGAGTTCTGTAAATGCCTCGAATTTTGAAACTAATTTCTTCCGGGGCACTTACTTTATAGTATTCGATCGTTCCCTGCTCCATTTTATATTTAACAGTATCGCCCACATGGAGATGATTTTTTTCGGCGTATTTTTCTCCTACCACAGCTTCGTATTTGCCCCGTTCTCCGTAGCTCAGTCCGCTTCCTTCCACAATCCTGTAACCCTTTGCCAGAAAATAGGTATCGTATGCGCAGTCCAGTGTTCCAACAGCCGTCATCGTATACATGCCTGAATCTTTCAGATAACCTTTTAGGCGCTGTTGTGTCTCCTCGCTGATATATGTTTCCGTATCCACCGGATCAAGCCAATATGTTCCCGCTTCCATGGTGTACCCCTGAACATAATTGCTGTCAATGAACTTTTCTACGATTGCGGACGGGATCGCATATACAGTACATGATTTTCCAGCTTCTCCCTCGCCGGCCCGCGCAGAGTAATAGAGTTGGCCAATGTTTCCTGTGCTCTTTTCACTTTATTTCCACTTGCAATTCCAATCATCAGCATAGAAAATATCGCCAGGAAAAGTACTAAAAACAGTATGATATACATCAATGTTTTCGCAGGAGTACTTCTTAATTTTCTGCTTGCTCTTTTCAACATATTCTTTCTTCCCCCTATATATTTCAAAATGCGACAAGCTTATGTTTAATTTTCAAGTGTCCAAATAATCCTATCGCTCAATTTTTCTATTTGAGAATCACTTTTAATATCAACAACTGATATTTTTTTCAAATGCTCAAAATCCCTTTCCTTGTCAATTAATTTTAAAAAACACATCTTTTTTTGTTCAAAACTCGCATCCATATCAATTGCAAATTCTGATATTCCAATATCATTAATTGTAATATCATATCTTTTTTGAACCTCATCTTTAACATGACTAATAAACGCTTCTTCATAGCGCATATATGGTAGCATCAAAACACTATAATCTGGTTCTATTGCACACATAAACAATTGTGTAGTAATGCCAAAATCATTAGAATATTGTGGATTAAACGAGAGACATGCTCCTGGTATCCCAACAATTACAATATCATAATCTTGTTCTAACCGCTTTACAGCCGCATTTATATTTATAATTATCTCTTCATTCCTATTTTTCCCATTTAAATATTTCTTTTCAAAGCAAAATGTATCTTTCCCAATTAATCCATTTAATCCAGAAACAATTGCTGCAACTTTATATCCTTTTTGTTTCAAACATTTTTGCAGTTCTAATTCCATTTTCAATTTTCCACTATTTTGTGTCAAACCCAAAACGCAAATAACCGGAATATTTATCTTTCTTACTCTTAAATCGTCACACTTTTTTTGAATTTTTAATTTTTTAGCAACAACGACATTTTCATAATGCTGATCTATCTCTAAACTGTTCCTGATATTATTAATAGAAACTATCGTTATGGATTTCTGCTTTGCTGTTTTCACCACGCTCTTTATATATTCAGGCGATGCATCGTGCCAACTTTCAAGAAGAATTAACACTTCACATTCTTTTATAATATTACCTATTCCCTCCTCTATTATTATCTCACTACCATCACAACGTTGAATTTTTTTCCCGCAAAGTCCCCATGCTTTTATTGAAGCAATATGCATAATTTCACCATATCTACATTCATGTATGTTCTCAAATAGTGTTATACTTTCTTGATCTACCGGAAATATACCTACTCTTTTTAACATTTTCATTCATACTCCTCAAATTTATAACCAAGTTCTTTTAAAGTACAGTAATTTTTCATTGCCTCTTCAAATCCCCCTCTAACCTTCCAGCAATGTTTTTCTATTTCTTTATTTGAAATATTTTTAGTGTCATCTGCACATGCTATACAAATTGTGCAATGTTGATATGCCCAACAATCCTTACACCGGTCTTGCGAATATCGTTCTATATTTAGCAAATTTAACACTTTGTTTTTATCTATTCCTTTTTTTATATCACCTATTTTGGAAACTTCTGATATTTCACTCACTCGCTCACACGGATATATATTTCCTTCTGCTGTTACAAAAATTTTTTTTCGCGCCTGGAATACAGGGACCACTATGATGATTTACCTTTGAAATCTCTTCTTGCATTTTTTCCTCATGTTGTTTAATTTCTCTCATTTCATTATCAAATTCTTCTTTTACTGCTCTAGCCACAAATTTTTCATTAATTCGTTTTAATTTTGAAAGAAAACATTTAAAATATTCATATTCCTGTTCTTCAACAAATTCTCCGCTAAATTCACATTGTTTATCCGTATAATTATCATTCAAAACAGATATTCTACTCAAATTTTTCGAAATCAGCCTATCTTTATCCAAAAACTCATATATTGTTCTTAACTCATTTTGGGGATCTAACACTGTGTTGAAAGACACATTTTTTTTATAATATTTTCTGTCCATACTATATATCATTTTCATGCTATCTCTCAATTTTTCAAATGATCCTCTATTACTTCCTGCAAATATTCTATTTTTATCGTGCACTTCTTTAGGCCCATCCAAACTAAACATAATTTGTATATTATTTTTAATAAAATACTGAACAATTTCTGGTGTAAACAACGTTCCATTAGTGGTCAAATTAAAATGTACCGTTCTTTGGCAATATTCTCTCTTCACATACTCAACTACTTCTTTTATCAATCTGAACATTAATAATGGCTCTCCGCCATAAAATGATATATATATGTCTTCGCTAGACATCGAATGCCCATACAAATAATCTACTGCTTCTTTTGCAGTTTCCCAGCTCATTTCTTTTTGACTATGATTTCTATTTTTGTAATCACCAGAATAAACACAATAACTGCAACGCAAATTACATTTTTGTGTCACTTGCAAAACTAACTGATTCATTCTATTTTCTAAATAAGATTCTAAAAAGTCCGTAGCAAAATGTTTTACCTCTTCTACCCGCGTTCTTTTCAAATATCCTTCATTTATTAGCTTTTCTATTTCTCTTTCCGCTTTTTCATCCCAAATATTGTTTTCCAAAAAATTATATGTTTCGAAAGACACCTGAATAATTTTATCAGTATTCACATCATATACATAATATTCTTTTGCAGTTTTGAAACAATGAATAAATGGTTTATGCATGTTCTTTTCCTCTTGTTTTATATGCTATTTCTTTGTTAATCAATTTTATTATGTCATCAAATGTATCAAATTTTCCAGCCACAATATCTTTTTCCTTAAAATGAATATCAAATTCTTTTTCTAACTCCACATATACATTTATCAAATCTCTTGCGCTGAATTTTAGATCATTTCCTAAAAGCTTTTGATTTTTCCAGTCTTTTTTCTGTTCTAAATTTCTATATTTCTTTAATATATCTTTCACTTTTTCTTCTATCATTTCTATTCTCTTTCATCAAATCTACTATTGTCAGCATTTTTACTCTACAACAAACATATCAACATTTTAACAAACGCTATTTCAAAGGATCTATAATACTTCTAGCCATATTCTTAAACGATTTTTTATAATGCTTAAATCAACTTTTTCTGCCACGCAAGACTCTTTTAGGTTCTTTTCTGATGTTAATACTATACACTCATAGTCTTCCTTCCCAAAACACTCATATAACAACTTTGCCCCAATAACAGTACGTGTTAAAATTATCGGAATTGACCACGCTTTATTATTCACAATCCCATTCCATTCCAATTCTTTTTCATAGATACATTTGTTTATATGATTCATAATAAATTTTTTTGCATCTTGGTATGAACCTTTTTTATTTTTCCTTAAATAACATATCAAAAGCACAGTAATAATCGGAGCTGCAAAACTATTTGATTTGTATTCTTTCCCAACAATCTTCTTTAAAACGTCATCAAAATTTAACTGTATCGAATTCATTTCCGAAAAAGGAAATGATTTAGACACCGAAATTTCTTTTTCCTGCAATTTAGCAATATAATTTCTTACCCCGAAAACCCCATCAAAGCATGCCGGCCATGTAGGAAAGTTTGTATTTGATAGCGCTGCACATAATATCATTTTATTAGAAACCATTTGTTTTATAATATTTTCTATCTTTTTTGCATCTATATAATTTGTTGTTCCAACACTCATATGCACAAGTTTTATCTTTTCTTTTAAGCACCATTCTAACGCCGCTTTGAATGAATCAATGCTACCTCTTTCCCCTGTTTCCATAATTTTTATAGAGATAAATTCTACCTCTGGGCAAAAATATTTGATGATACTATAACACTTATCGCCATGTGTTAGTTTATATCTCTTTCTAAACAGATTATCTTTTTTTTCAGAATTGCACAAAACAACTTTTTTATTCTCATCAACATAGTATTCATTCTCACTCAGAAACAGTCCCCCTGCTGTCCCGTCATCTATAATTACATATTTTCCATCGTTTTTTTTATTTTTCATATGCAAATAGTCTTGTTCAGCTTTTCTTTTTCGTCTACATACTTACATTATATCTATATTTCTTCTTTTTTCAATGTGCTTTTTGTACATATTTTCAGTTTTTATTCATTATAAATTCACATAAATATTTTTTTCACAAAAACATGTAATTTTTTTTATATAAATACGTATATTTATAGATATTTCTTTTCATATCAGTTCAACCCCATATTTCCACAACTCTCAACTTTTTCCACTAATATCCTATTTGTTCTTTCATTTCCATTCTTATCCCTTCTATCTAGCAGATTCTTCCGCTCTCAACTTCAGAGAAAAAGCGGTCGGCGTGTGGGCGGCGGATGCGGTGGGAGGGGAGAAACGTGCCGGGGCGCGGGGCATTGATTTGGGTGGGAGCGGAACTTGGCGTGGATGGGACGGAACGGGGGAGCACCGAGACAATTCGTCAGGAAAACTGATGTTTTCCCGACTCAGTGTCTCTTGAAATCCGGCTTTGTGAGCCGGATTTCATCTCCCCCGTTCCGTCCCGTCCGCGTCAGGTTCCGCTCCCACCCAAATCAATGCCCCGCGCCCCGGCACGTTTCTCCCCTCCCACCGCATCCGCCGCCCACACGACGCCCGCTTTTCCTCGTCCCCCCTCCCACCAAAAAACGGCCCCACAAGGAACCGTTTTTCTCATCTTATAATACATTCTTCAACAGCATCAGCACCGGATTATTCTCCCGAATCCATGCCAGCGCCATATCGCCCTGGATCTGCTTCATGCATACATTCCCCCAGTGTGTCGCCTGAAAGCAGTACACCACCGCAAAGAAAATCCAGATCCACAGCACCGCACGCACGACACCAAGTCCTGCTCCTCCCATGCGGTTCAAAAAGCTGATCCCCGGAATCTCCGCAATCAATTCCACAATTTTCACCGCAATCGTCACGAAAACAACGGCAAGCACCAGCGTCAGAAAGAAAGCAATCCCTTTCATAATCTTTTCCGATACCGCCTTCGCCGCGTAGGATGCCAAACTGTGCAGCTGTTCCTCCTGGTACTCCCGCACCGCGCCGCTTCCGAGAATCTGGTTCACCAGCTCCTCCGGCACGCCCATGCTCTCCAGCCATTTCTTCTGCACATCCTGGTTTTCCCCCGACAGAAATTCATTGTTTTCAAATGTCTCTAAACATTTCTTCTCCACATACTGCGGCAGCTCCGTCCGCTCATTCAGCACATCCGTCACATACGGATTCATCCAGATCGCCAGTCCTGTCACCAGAATCAGGGACACCATGGACAGCACTGTCCGGACCAGCCCCTTTCGATATCCAGCCAGCGCGGAAAGAATACACACCGCAAGTAATACGTATCTCAGCCAATTCATGTTTTTTTCTCCTATTTCAGCCGGATCATCGAAACGCCGTCCTCCTCCGCGAGCAGATACCGGTTCTGCCCCATGCCGAGGATCTCGTGAATCTGTGTTTCGCTGACCACGCCGCTGTACTTCTTTCTTCCATTTAAGGTATATACACACAGCTCCTGCCGGTTCGTCAGCAGAATCTGTTTTTCTTCTATCTGAAGGTTCTGGTAATAGAAATCCAGATTTTCATCCGCAAGCTGCTTTCCTTTCAGATTATAGATTTTCATCCGGTAAGGATGATCGTCGCTCTCCCCGCGCAGAATCAGAACCACGCGGTCGTCCGCATACGCGCAGCTTAAAATTTCTCCATCTTCCGATACGCTCACCGTTTCCTTCGGCTTGTTTGTTCCTTCATAAACGCGGAAGCCGTTGTCAAAGAAGGCAACCCATGAGGATGTTCCCGCGGTTTCGATCTGCGGGCACAGCATATCGGTGTAGCTCGATGAGCTTGCAAGATTGTCCACCAGATCCTCGCCCCTGCTTCCGAAATTGTAGAAAGCGACCTGTGATTTCATCTTGCCGCCGTCTTCGTAAGCGTAGGAAACCGCCATCCAGAGTCCGTCCGCGGAAAGTGAGAGATCCATCGGATAGCCCGGGCTGTCCATGTTCGGGTGAGAGGAGGCGATCTCCGTTCCATCGGTATTATAGTATTTGATCCAGCTCTCCCCGTTGTTTTCCAGAATCGCCGCAACGACGCCCTGGCCTGCAACGGATGCTTTCACGATCGGATACGACGCGGTAATTTCGCCGGCCTTTCCATCGGCATCGTATACAACAATTTTGGTTCCGTTTTTATCGTAAATGGCAATTGCATCGCCGCAGGATATCATCTGCGGATTTTCCATGGTATAATGATCGCTCCAGAGGGTCTGATTTTCCCGGTCGCGCAGTTCGATGCCGTCGATACCGTAGCGCACGATCTTATTTCCGGATTTCTGAAACATATACGTATCGGTGTCCTCGGTCTCTGTTGCCTGTACTATGTTGTATCCCTGAAAAGTACGCAGCTGAAGCCATACCCCTGTACCAATTCCGGCCGCGAGAATGGCTCCTGCAAGGATTCCAACGGTGATCCGGCGTCTGCGTTTTCTTTTTCTGTTTTCTGCTTTATACTCCTCAAGATCCCGGACTTTTGCTCCGTTCTCCTGTTCTTCTCTGTTTTTTCCGTCCATTTTCATTCCCCTTATGTTCTTTTCGGACTTATTTTCTGCCGCCCTTTCGGCCGCAGTTTGATTCCGCTCTAGTGTACCATATTTTTCTCTATTTTGGGAGGTATATTTTCTGCCCCGCATATATGAGATCTTCCACCGCGATCTGGTTCAGTTCGCAGATATCTTTCACTCTGCTCATCGTTCCGTAATATCTCTCACTGATTTTCGAGAGGCTGTCCCCCTTCTGTACGGTGTACTCCTGCCAGACCTGCGCGGCGGTTTCTGCCGTCTCACTGCCGGAAGCAGTTCCCGGGGCGGACGATGGCTCTGCTCCCGGTGCTGGATCTGTCTGCACCGTACCGGTATTGTTCTCAGCTGCACCAGTCTGCTCCCCGCCGGATGTGCTTTGCTCTCCGCTGCCTGCCGGATCCGTTCCGGATAAATTCTGCTCCTCACTTACCGCCGCGCTCCCGCTCTCATTTTCCGTTTCCAGTTCCGTTCCTGTGCTTTCCGGTGTCGAAGTATTTTCCCCTGTGTTTCCCTCTTCCGCCGCTGATGCTTCCGCTGCACTCTCCGCCGTCTGTGTCTTCTCTCCCTGTACGTTTCCCGCCACTGCTACCGTCTGCTCCTTTGTTTTCCCCGGAAACGGCAGCGCATCTCCGTATTTCTGCGTCACCGTCACAAGAAGCGCCGCAGCCGCGCATGCTGTCATCGCATAGAGGATCGGCTTTCTGTGATCGTGTTCCGGCTCCTCCCCGCTCTTCTCCTCAATCATCTTCCGAAAATCGCTGACAGCGCGGTCGGGCACGCTCTCTCCGTTTTCGATCGACCGGTTCTGATTCTGATCGATCAGATACGACTGCATCGGCTCATTCTTTTCATAATAAATGTAAAAGCCTCCCGTGCTCCGCAGGGTGCCGCCCTCGTACGTATAGAAGGTTTCCTCTTTTTCCTGTCCGTTGACGCGGAACAGCGTCTTGTCATTTCCGCCGAAGTGGTTCAGATGCGCTCGGATGATCTGTTCATTCAGATCCTCCCCGTATCCCGGAAGAGAAAGTGCCCAGCCGAGGATCTGCTGGTTTTTGAAATATTTTTCCATCACATCGTGGACCTCCGTCCATACTGCATCATCGAAGACCAGGTGATCCGGCGCCGGCTCCATCGTATGAATCGCGGCCGCGCTGCGGATAAAAAAGTAGGAAATTCCGTCCGCCCACTTAAATTCACCGAACAGCATGGCGGCACGTCCCTCTGGTGCGGAAAAATATTTTTTCAGAAAGGTTCCGACATAATCTTCCAGATAAATCCGCTCCCTGCCGTTCGTATCACCGACCTGGCGGATATTTTTCGGCAGATGAAAGTATCCCTCGTTGCCGTTCGCCTGCTCTTTGTTTTCTTTATAGACAATCTCAATCATGCTTTTCACCCCTTTTTGCCTACTTTATCACGGATGTTCCGCGAAAAAGATCGTTTTGGGGCAGGGCTGTCACGGTTTTTTCCGACTGTTTTCCCGTTTTTCTGCACCGGAGGGCATGTCATGTTTTTTTCATTGCAGGAATAGTTTATACCATATACGGTTAAACTGTGGATGATTCTTCTGAAAGGCAGGTACCGGTCATGTTTCGAAAAAAAGACGCCGAAGTTTACTACATCAATGAGCGAAGCCGCAGCGCCAGCGAAGAGCTGGCGTCGCTGTTTTCTTACTGCATTCAAAAGGACGGACGCATGTTCCGTGAACTGGTATTTCTCTGCATCGGAAGCGACCGGATCACTGGGGATTCCTTAGGACCGCTGATCGGGTACCAGCTTTCGCCGTACTGCAGCCGCATTTTTCATGTCTATGGAACGCTGGATGACCCGGTGCACGCCCTGAATCTACCGGACCGGATTTCGTACATCCATTCCCGCCACCCGGAGGCACTGCTCGTTGCGATTGATGCTTCGCTTGGTTCGCGGCGTCATCAGGGATACATCACGATCGGAAACGGGGCGATCCGGCCGGGCGCGGGGGCAGGGAAGACGCTGCCCGAGGTCGGGGATATTTTTATCACAGGCATTGTGAATGTATCGGGCAGTTTTGAACAGCTTCTTCTGCAGACAACCCGGCTTGCCACGATTTTCCATATGGCGGAATCCATCTCGCAGGGAATCCTGCTCGCCTGCCGGGAACTTGAGGCGGCCGGGACAAGCGAACTTCTGCTTTAAGAAAAACTGCAGACAGCAAAACAGGCAGAGACTGCACCATTTTCCGGTGTGGCCTCTGCCTGTTTTCTTTTGTCATTTATTTCGAAAAATCTTATTTACAGAACTCTTTTACCTGCTCGTAACGCCCTCGCCGTCGAGTTTGTATTTTGCAAGAAGAGCGGCTGCCGGGCCGGACTCTCCGAAGACGTCCTGTACACCGATTTTCTTCACCGGAACCGGGCATTTCTCTGCCAGTGCGTCGCAGACTGCGCTTCCAAGTCCTCCGATCACCGAGTGCTCTTCTACGGTTACGACTTTGCCAGTCTCTTTTGCTGCTGCAACGATCAGCTCCTCATCCAGCGGTTTGATGGTGTGGATGTTGATGATCTTGGCATCAATGCCGTCTGCGGCAAGTTTCTCTGCTGCTTCCAGAGCGGAGCTTACGCAAAGGCCTGTTGCAACGATGGTGACATCCTTGCCTTCACGGAGAACAACGCCTTTTCCGAGCTCAAATTTGTAATCCGGTCTGTCGTTGATCACCGGCACTGCCAGACGTCCGAAACGAAGGTAAACCGGTCCGTTGTATTCATAAGCTGCTTTCACGCAGGCTTTTGCCTCTACATCATCTGCCGGGTTCAGGATGACCATGCCCGGGATGGTTCTCATCAGGGCGATATCCTCGTTGCACTGATGTGTTGCGCCGTCTTCTCCTACGGAAATTCCGGCATGGGTAGCACCGATTTTTACGTTCAGATGCGGGTATCCGATGGAGTTGCGCACCTGCTCAAACGCACGGCCTGCGGCAAACATCGCGAAGGTGCTTGCGAACGGAACGATGCCTGTGGTGGAAAGACCGGCAGCGATTCCCATCATATTACATTCTGCGATACCACAGTCGATGTGGCGGTCCGGATATGCTTTTTTGAACACACCGGTCTTGGTTGCTGCTGCAAGGTCAGCGTCGAGTACGATCAGATTGTCATGCTCTGCGCCAAGTTCAACCAGTGCATTACCGTAACTTTCTCTTGTTGCGATTTTCTTTACTTCTGACATAACGCTTCACCTGCCTTTTCCAGTTCTGCCATAGCAATTGCGTACTCTTCATCGTTCGGAGCTTTTCCGTGCCAGCCTACCTGGTTCTCCATGAAGGAAACGCCTTTTCCTTTTACGGTCTTTGTGATGATGGCGGTCGCATGCCTGTTACGGTGCGCGCCTCATCAAATGCAGCTTTCAGCTGATCGAAATCGTTGCCGTCCGCTACGTTGATTACGTGGAAGTTGAATGCCTCGAATTTTTTGTCGATCGGGTACGGACTGTTGACATCTGCTACGTTTCCGTCGATCTGAAGTCCGTTGTTGTCTACGATCACAACGAGGTTGTCCAGATGTTTTGCTCCGGCAAACATGGCTGCCTCCCAGACCTGACCTTCCTGGATTTCACCATCGCCAAGAAGTGTATAAACACGAAATGCTTTGTTCTGCAGTTTTGCACCGAGTGCCATTCCGACTGCTGCGGAGATTCCCTGTCCGAGGGAACCGCTTGACATATCAACGCCCGGGATATGTTTCATATCCGGATGTCCCTGCAGGTAAGAGCCAAGGTGACGAAGGGTCAGCAGGTCTTCTTTCGGGAAGTAACCTTTTTCAGCCAGTGCTGCGTAGAGTCCCGGCGCTGTGTGGCCTTTCGAAAGTACAAAACGATCGCGGTCCGGATCTTTTGGATTTTTCGGGTCCACGTTCATTTCTTCAAAATACAGATACGTGAAAATATCGGCTGCAGACAGAGATCCGCCCGGATGGCCGGCCTTTGCTGCATGAACGCCGCTGACGATCCCTTTGCGGATCTCATTGGCCGTCTTCTGAAGTTCTAACTTGTTCATGTCTTTTCTCCTTGTTTAGTTGGATCGGAATCAAAAGCTGGAAATATCGCTATTGTCACTTCGTTCACAATACCATATTTCCAGCTTTTATGCAATCATGTTTAGGTCTTATTCGCCGAATACAGCTTTGTAGTCAGCCTGGAATTTTGCAATTCCGGCGTCGGTCAGAGGATGTTTGGTCATCTGTACGATTACGTTGTATGGAACAGTTGCAATGTCTGCACCAGCCAGTGCGCAGTCGGTTACGTGGATCGGGTTGCGGACGCTTGCTGCGATGATCTCGGTGTCGATGCCGGCTACGTCGAAGATCTCAACGATTTCACGGATCAGATCAACGCCGCGGGTGCTGATGTCATCGAGTCTTCCAAGGAATGGGGAAACATAAGTTGCACCTGCTCTTGCAGCCAGAAGTGCCTGGTTTGCGGAGAAGATCAGGGTTACGTTTGTCTTGATGCCCTCTGCGCTCAGAACTTTAACAGCTTTGAGTCCTTCTACGGTCATCGGGATTTTAACAACCATGTTTGGATGGATGGCTGCGATCTCACGGCCTTCTTTGATCATGCCTTCTGCATCTGTTGTGGTAGCTTTTACCTCGCCGCTGATCGGTCCGTCTACGATCTCGGTGATCTCTTTGATGACCTCTTTGAAGTCACGTCCTTCTTTTGCGATCAGGGACGGGTTGGTGGTAACGCCGCAGATAACGCCCATGTCGTTTGCTTTTTTAATGTCCTCTACTTTTGCTGTGTCGATGAAAAATCTCATGTTGTTTTTCCTCCCATATTCATACTTTCGTAAGGTTTCGGGGCCTGTTGTTTTCCGCAGAACGGCTCCGTTTCTCTGTTATCTCCAGTATAGATATGTTTGGTTTTTCCGTCAAGTCGGCCTCATTTTTATTAATTAATTTTATTATTTATAAATACTATTTTATAAATAACTCTGGCGGATTTTTTCTCATTTTTTCCGGTTTTTCCTTTTCTTTGTGTTTTCCCGGTTTGCGCCGGAGCTGTTTTATTCAAAATTATTAATAATAACTTCAGCCGTCCTATTTATTTTTTTAATTTTTCGGTTCTTGCATACGAAGTGCTGCGCCGCACGATCAGTTTCGGCTCATACTCGACATGATACGTGCTTAAAGGTTCATTGCCGTCCTGGCTTTCCCGAAGAGACTGGATTTTCCGCAGGATGATATCGCACGCATCGCGGCCCTTCAATGGCACATAGTGGTCGATCGTCGTCAGGGAAATCGAGCGGAAGCTGGAATAGACGGTGTTGTCACATCCCACTACGGAAATATCCGCCGGAATGCGCAGTTTGCTCTCGAGCACGGCGTCCATGATCCCGAACGCGATCATATCATTCATGCCGACGATTGCCGTAAGGTTCTTGTCCTCCCGCAGCAGTTCCTTCGTCAGATAATAGCCCATCTTGTACTCAGAATCCATGCTCGGGATCACTTCGTCGAGGTCCTCATCCGCCGATTTGACGATCACGCCGTCGCCGTATCCTGCCTCCTCAAACTCGCGCACAAAGCCTTCCACGCGTTTCAGGCGCTGACCCTGTTTGGAAGTCAGCGGAGGTGAAACAAACGCCACATGCCGGTGTCCCAGTTCCAGCAGGTGGCGTGCCATCAGCCTGCCGGGTTTTGCATTGTTCAGCTCGACCGCATCAATTTCCAGCAGTTCTTCCCGGTTGTTGATGATGACAAGCGGAATCTCCGCGGCCAGCTCCTCCACTTTTTCCTTGCAGCTTCTGCTCGGATTGCAGGTGTAGATAATGCCGCGCGGGCGCACACTCTTCATCATCCGAAGATAATTCTCTTCGATTTTCAGGTCCCTCTGCGTATTGCAGACAAAGACCCCGTAATTCTTCTCTTTTGCAACTTCTTCGATGCCGTGCAGCAGCATCACATAGTAAGGATTCGTCAGCGTCGGACAGAAGACGACGATCAGCTTGTTGCCGTTCGACTCTCTTCTCATCTTCCGCCGCGGAATCTGGTAGCCCAGCTCTTTTGCCGCCGCCTCCACTTTTTCTACTGTTTCCCGCGAGAACGAAACGTTTTCCCGCCGGTTCAGGATCATGGAGACCGTCGCCTGGGATACGCCTGAGGCTGCTGCGACATCACTGGATGTCACTTTTTTTCTGCCCATAATTACAGCTCCGTTCTGCCCTCTAACGCACGCAGAAGGGTGACTTCGTCAATATTTTCCAGATCGCCGCCCACCGGAACGCCGCTTGCAATCCGCGTCACCTTGATACCGGTCGGCTTGATCAGCTTGCTGATGTACATGGCCGTTGTCTCGCCCTCCAGGCTGGAGTTCGTGGCAACGATAACCTCCGAGACATCGCCCTGGAGGCGCTGCATCAGCTCTTTTAACCGGATGTCGTCCGGCCCAATCCCCAGCATCGGGGAGATGGCCCCGTGCAGGACGTGGTAAACGCCGTCGTATTTTCCGGTTTTTTCATATGCCGCAAGATCCTGCGTCGTCTCCACCACCATGATCACGCTGTGGTCGCGCTTGACATTTGCGCAGATCGGGCACAGCTCTTTGTCGGTCAGGGTCTGGCAGCACTTGCAGTACTGGACGTGGGATTTTGCTTCTGTGATCGAATCGGCCAGCCGTTTTGCCTGGTCGGCCGGCATATTCATAATATGAAAGGCCAGTCGCTGTGCGGTTTTCACACCGATGCCAGGCAGATGGGACAGCTGCTCGATCAACTGATTGATGTATCCGCTGTAGTAATCCATCAGAACGGGAATCCTCCGCCCATGCTGCCGAGTCCGCCGGCAAGTTTGCCCATAGCTTTGGCTGCCTCGTCCTCAACTTTGCGCAGTGCTTCGTTGGTTGCTGCCATGATCAGATCCTCGAGCATTTCTACGTCGTCCGGATCTACGGCATCTTCACTGATTTTAACTTTGGTTACTTCTTTTTTACCGGAAATGGTTACTTCTACGCTCCGCCGCCTGCTGTCGCAGTGAACTCTTTCTCCTCCAGTGCTTTCTGGTTCTCTTCCATCTGCTTCTGCATTTTCTGAGCCTGCTTCATCAGATTGTTCATGTTGCCCGGCATTCCTCCCGGGAATCCTCCTCTTTTTGCCATGGGTAATATCCTCCTGAAAAATTTGTTTTTAATCTATTCTTCCCCGTCGTCGAAGTCGCTCTCGTCGTCCTCCTCGACCGGGATTCCATGAATCGCCTGCGTCAGTGCATCATCCACGGAAATCGTGGAGAGCGCGGCGTTTGCATGCTGGTCTGCTAAAATGAGCTGGACCTCTACGGTTTTTCCAGTCATCTGTTCAATAATGGTGCGGATCTCATCGGCTGCCTCCGGCCGCTCAACGTAGATGGATGCGAGCTGGTCTGCAAACTCAACAAACAGTTTGGCGTCGCCCGTCTCGCTGTTGTATTTCGGAACGGCGCTCTGCAGAAACTGGCGGAACATGCCGCTTGTCTGGCCGACAATTGCCTTCCAGGACGCGCTGATGCGCTGTAAATCCGCCGGTGCGGCTTTCACTGGTGTCGATGCACTCTGCGGTGTTTCTGCCGCCGCATAGCCGTCTCCGGCCGCTCCGGAGCCTCCTGCACTGCCGTTTCCTGCTCCCGGTGCATTTGTCACCATCATCGGGATTCCACGCTCCATTTTTTCTTCGAGAATCCTAAGCCGTTCCAGCACGGATTCGAGGTTCTGCTCCATCTGCGGTTTACAGAGTTTGACGAGCGCCACCTCAACGAGCACGCGCTTCTGCGCCGCATAGCGGAGCTGGCCGGAGAGCTCGGATAAAACGCGGATATAGTGGATCAGCGTCTCATCGTCTACCATCGTGCTCTCTTCTTTTAAGAGCTTCAGGTTTTCTGTAGAGACGTCGAGCAGTTCTTCGGTTTCATCTGCGCTTTTTACCAACAGCAGATTCCGCAGATACCACGTAAAGTCGGTAACGAACTGTCCCAGCTCTTTTCCGCGGTTTAAAAGGGTTTCCAGCGTGCGGATGCTTCCCGTTACATCCCCGGCGAGGATCGTGCGGAGCATCTGGCTGAAGATTTCGGTATCAACAGTTCCGAGAACTTCAAGGACTTTATCGTACGTCAGCTTCTGCCGAGGTAGAAGGCGATGCACTGGTCCAGGAGGCTTAACGCGTCTCGCATGGAGCCGTCGCCCGCCTTTGCGACGTAGCGGATGGCTTTTTCTTCGACGTCCACGCCCTCTTTTTCCATCAGTTCACTAAGACGCGCCGCGATGGTATCGATCGTGATGCGGCGGAAATCGTACCGCTGGCATCTGGAAAGGATCGTCACCGGGATTTTGTTTGCCTCTGTGGTCGCCAGAATGAAGATGACATAGGACGGCGGCTCCTCCAGGGTTTTTAAGAGTGCATTGAACGCTCCGGTAGAAAGCATATGCACCTCGTCGATGATATAGACTTTATACCGTCCCTGTGTCGGCCGGTAGGCTACCTCCTCACGGATTTCACGGATGTTGTCGACACCGTTGTTCGATGCCGCGTCGATCTCGATGACGTTCGTGGAAACGCCCGCCAGAATCGCCTTACACGTCGGACATTCGTTGCACGGGCTTCCGTCCACGGGATGTTCGCAGTTGACCGAGCGGGCGAGAATCTTGGCGATCGTCGTTTTCCTGTTCCGCGGGTTCCGCAGAACAGGTACGCATGACCGATGCGGTCCGCGCGGATCTGATTTTTTAATGTTGTTACAATGTGATCCTGTCCTTTTACATCCTCAAAGGTGGAAGGACGGAATTTTCGGTACAGAGCAGTATAGCTCATAAAATTTTTCTCCTTTTATTGCATCGGCATGGAAGCCTGCCGCCAGCAGTTTCTTTTGGACAGCAGTGCAACAGAAGAACGGAGACCTTGTTCTTCTTGCTTTAAGGCCTCCGTTCTTCTTCCTTGCCTTTTTCGGGAACGCATCAATCGCCGAAGCTGATTCCCATCCGTTTTGCCTGCAGGACTTCCTGTGCATTCGGATCTACGGTCTTTAATTTTCCGGCGCACTCGCCCAGCGGAATTTTCTTTACTTTTCCGTTGACCATTCCGACCATGTAGCCGTACTGTTTGTCCAGAATAAGCTGTGCTGCCTCGGATCCGAGTCTTGTGGAAAGGACACGGTCATACGGACACGGGCTGCCGCCTCGCTGCATGTGGCCCGGTACGGTGACGCGGATTTCCATGCCTGTCTTTGCCTCGATCTCTTCTGCGATCTTGTAGGATACGGACGGGTATTTCTTTGCAATTTCTTCCTGACGTTTTTTCAGCTCTTTCTTCGGAAGTGCTGCGTCTTCTTTTGCAATTGCACCCTCGGCAACGGCAAGAATGGTGAATCCGCTTCCGCGCTCTTTTCGTCTGTTGATGGCCTCGCATACTTTTTCAATATCGTATGGAATTTCCGGAATCAGGATAACGTCTGCGCCGCTTGCGATTCCGGCGTACAGAGTCAGCCATCCTACTTTATGACCCATAACCTCTACGATAAAAACTCTCTGGTGAGAGGAGGCTGTTGTATGGATGCAGTCGATCGCATCGGATGCAATATTGACGGCACTGTAGAAACCGAAGGTCATATCCGTTCCGTAGATATCATTATCGATGGTTTTCGGAAGATGGATAATATTCAGTCCTTCCTCTCTCAAGAGGTTTGCTGTTTTCTGGGTTCCGTTTCCGCCAAGAATGACAAGGCAGTCCAGAAGGAGCTTGTGGTAGGTATGCTTCATTGCTTCCACTTTGTCCAGACCGTTTGCATCCGGGGTACGCATCAGCTTAAACGGCTGACGTGAGGTTCCGAGAATAGTTCCTCCCTGTGTTAATATACCGGAAAAATCTTTTGCACTGAGCATGCGGTAATCGCTGTAGATGAGCCTTTATAGCCGTTCATGAATCCGTATACTTCGAGATCTTTTACATTGTTTGCAAGGCCTTTTACGACTCCGCGCATGGTCGCATTTAATGCCTGGCAGTCTCCGCCGCTTGTTAACAGACCAATTCTTAACATATGACTTTTCCCATCCTGTTCTTTATTAGATTTTCACGACTGCTTCTTGTTTCTTGGCAGTATTATGGAATGTTTACATTATACCCTATTTTTTTCGTTCTCACAATAGTTCGGGGGAAGAAAGCGCGGGAGTTTCTATTTTTTGTACGAAAAAAGGAAGTCTGGGGTTCAGGCTTCCTTGGATTTTCTTTTTTATGCGCGCCGCACTTCGAACTCTCACCACGAACGTTACTCCTACAGCCTACTCGGCCCAGGCACCCTCACGGCACACAGGAGATTCCACTTAGTGCTGCTGCATTCCTGCCCTGACACGGTTCATGGAGTCCTGTTGCGTAAGACCCAGACGTCAACGTCACTTATAGAAGGCAGCTTCGCAATGAAAGAGCCCTCGGATTGGCATCACCCCCGCTGTAGCGGATTGCGGGTACAGGGCACCGCTATCTCCCCGGCTGCGCATTGTTTAGTATACGGGATTTCGGAGGGGATGTCAAGGAATTTGTGAATTGAAATATTGATATAGCACGAGTATAATTTATAGTAAGGCCAGAAAATAACGCAAAAATTCAGTACCGCAGAGTGTGAACGACTGCTTTTTTCATTATTTTCAAGATTTGCTATCGATAATTTTTTGAAAATGATACATTTTTTTCTTATAGAAGGAGGATGGACGAATGATACGAGTTACGGTCTGGAATGAGTTTCAGCATGAGCGAGCGCAGGAGAAAGTGAAAGAGATTTATCCGGACGGGATTCACACCTGTATTGCAAAGTTTCTGAGACAAGAGGAGGAGCTTTCGGTTCGGACGGCTGTGTTTGACGAGAAGGAGCATGGGCTGACGGAAGAAGTGCTGGCAAATACCGATGTGCTGGTGTTCTGGAATCATATGCTGCAGGAGGAGTTCTCGGACGATGTGGCCGAGCGGGTTCGGCGTCATGTGCTGGCCGGAATGGGGCTGGTAGTTCTGCATTCAGGGCATTATTCCAAGATTATGCGGAAGCTTCTCGGAACAAGTATGACGCTTCGGTGGCGGCATGGGGATCGTGAGAGACTGTTCTGTACGTGTCCGACCCATCCGATCGCGCAGGGAATTCCGGCATGGGTGGATATTCCGGAGGAAGAGATGTATGGGGAGTTTTTTGATATTCCCAAACCGGATGATGTGGTATTTACGGGATGGTTTGCAGGCGGTGAGGTGTTCCGCAGCGGATGCACCTTTACACGTGGGCTGGGCAAAATTTTCTATTTTCAGCCGGGACACGAGGAATACCCCATTTACCATATGCCGGTGATTCAGAAGATTATCAAAAATGGGGTACGCTGGTGCGTTCCTGTAGTACGAAGACCGGCACCACTGGATAATGCATGGGTGAATCCATCTACGGAGGAAGTGTATCTTTCTTCACACCAAAAATAGCAGCTGCAGTTTACCGATATCTGTATCCCGTTTGATTTTTTCAAAACAGGGTCTGATTTCACGATTAAAAATGTTCTGCAATACACGGATGGAATCTGCGTACACATTGCATAAATCAGGAGGAAATGTTATATGAGAAAGCTTTCCGTTTTTTACGAACACATTCTACAGGCGTGTGAGCAGTCCGGTAAGACGATTCCGGAAGTGCTCGCGTTCTGCAGGGAGCAGGGAATTTCGGCTGTTGAGATGAACTACAGTCTGTTTGCATCAGAAAGAGAGGTCATTGCCCCGATGCTTTCCGATGCGGGGCTGGTGATCAGCTGTATGCATGAAACCTTTGATTTTTCCCATGATACGGATCTTGGCAGAGCACAGCAGATGCTCGATACTGCGGCATCACAGCAGGTTTCGCGTGTCCTGTTTGTTGCAGGCGCGCTTGAAACTGCCGAAGCGGCAGAGCTTGCAGCCTGCAGCAGCACCTATGAGGCAACGAGTACTTTTATGGCCGAAAACAAATCGATTCAAAATATGGTACATGCGCTTTCCTCACTCGCCGAATATGCGGCTTTGCGTGGCGTTTCGATTACCTTAGAGGACTTTGACGGTTTTTTACAGCCGTTTGCACGCACATATCCGCTGCTCTGGTTTATGGAGCACGTGCCGGGCTGCGGTATACGCTTGATATCGGAAATTTTGCTTTCAGTGATGAGGATGTTTCGTATGCTGCCTGGCTTCTGAAGGATTATATTGTCCATGTTCACTGTAAGGATCGTGCCGAAAGTCCGCTCGTTCACGGACGTTTCTGCCGCGGCCTTGGCCAGACACCGGCCGGAACGGGATATCTGCCGATGGCAAAGCTTCTTACAGATTTAGAAGCGTGCGATTACGACGGTTATCTCGCCATCGAGCATTTCGATGCACCGGATCAGTTATCGTTCATCGAACAGTCCGCAGCGTTTCTGCGCCAGTGGGTTTCCGAATAATTCCGCCTCTTTCATAAGCGCTCTGATTTTCGGAAAATTTCGTATTTCCGGGGAGAAATTCAGCAAGGAAAATATGTCGAAAAAATTCTTTACTATCTTTGGTTTTTTCGTATCTTTTCCTTGCTTTCCAGGGAAAACATGGTAAACTAAATTTGAAGCTTTTTGAGAAGGCATGATTCGAAAAGCAAATCTAAAACAAGAGGGTTTTAAAGTAATGGGAGAAATTATTATTCCGCAGGGTTACAAATCTGCATTAAACCTCCACGATACACAGGTGGCAATTAAAACAGTAAAGGATTATTTCCAGCATGAGCTGACACATCGTCTGCATCTGCTCCGTGTAACAGCTCCACTTTTTGTACAGCCGGAAACCGGCTTGAATGACAATCTGAATGGCGTAGAACACCCGGTTTCTTTTGAGTTAAAGGATCAGGGTACCAAGAAAACCGCTGAAATTGTTCAGTCTCTGGCAAAATGGAAACGGTATGCACTTCACAAATACGGCTTCTCTGAGGGAGAAGGCATCTACACCGATATGAACGCCATCCGCCAGGACGAGGTGACCGACAACATTCACTCCGTTTACGTGGATCAGTGGGACTGGGAAAAAATCATGTCCCCGGAAGAACGCAATCTTGATTTCTTAAAGAGTACCGTAAAAGATATCTATGAGGCACTGAAAAACACGGAAAAACATATGGCAGACCAGTACGACTACATCGAAACCATTCTGCCGGATGAAATTTTCTTTATCACTTCCCAGGAACTTGAGGATCGCTATCCGGATCTGACTCCAAAGGAAAGAGAGTATACAATCACCAAAGAAAAAGGTGCTGTCTTTATTATGCAGATCGGCGGCGTGCTTGCTTCCGGAGAGCGTCAGGACGGACGTTCCCCGGACTACGACGACTGGTCCTTAAACGGCGACCTGATCGTTTATTATCCAGTGCTTGACATCGCTCTTGAGCTCTCCTCCATGGGTATCCGCGTCAACGCAGATGCTCTCCGCGCCCAGTTAAAGGAGTGCGGATGCCAGTCCCGCGCGAAGCTTCCCTTCCAGAAATCTATTCTGAACGGCACTCTCCCGCAGACAATCGGCGGCGGTATCGGACAGTCCCGTATCTGTATGTTTTTCCTGCGCAAAGCGCACATCGGAGAGGTACAGTGCTCGGTATGGCCGATGGAGACACGAGAGGTGATGGATGTGATGAATATTCAGCTTCTGTAAGATTGGTTTTGAATAGACTATTACTGTAAAAGGATACGTTTCCTGTCCGCCCGTTTTCAGGGTATGACAGAAACGTATCCCTTTTATATTTTCCTGCATTGCTGCTGCATTTCGTCCTTACATCAAATCTTTTTCTGCTTTTTGCGGTTTCAGAACCGTTCTTCCAAAAGCTCAAGCAGTTCCTCTCTCTGAAAGGATGCTGTCTTAATTTCATCACCGGAAAGGATCTCTTCCGCCAGCTCTTTTTTCCTCTGCTGAAGCTTGATGATTTTTTCCTCGATGGTTCCTTTTGCAATCAATTTGTATACCGTCACAACATTTTTCTGCCCAATACGATGTGCACGGTCTGTCGCCTGATTTTCAACTGCAACATTCCACCATGGATCGTAATGGATGACGATATCCGCGCCGGTCAGGTTCAGGCCGGTTCCGCCTGCTTTTAGGGAAATACAGAATACAGACGTGTCATCCCGGTTGAACTGTTCCACCATTTGTGCACGCTGCTCTTTTTTCGTGCTTCCCTGCAGGACAAAGTAGCTGATGCTTTCTTCCTGCAGACGCGCGGTCAGGATCTCGATCATCGAAGTGAACTGGGAGAACAGCAGGATTTTGTGGCCGGATTCCACGGCACTCTGAATCAGCTCGATGCAGAGATCGAGTTTTGCCGAACCGCCTTCGTAATTTTCGTAAACAAGCGCAGGATCACAGCAGAGCTGACGCAGCCGCGTCAGTTCAGAGAGCACCTGGAACCTGGAATCGGCAAATTCTTCCTCTGTCTGGTTCTGCAGCATAAGCGCCAGCCGCTGGGCATGTGCATGATACAGCTCCTTCTGCTTCTGTTCCATGCGGGCAGCCATATTTTTCTCAATTTTGTCCGGCAGATCCTTCAGCACTTCCTTCTTCAGACGGCGCAGAATAAACGGACGGATCATCTTTTGCAGACGTTCTAATCTTTCTTCGTCGCCGTTCCGCACAATCGGAAGTTCAAACTGCTCGCGGAATTTCTGATATCCATAGAGGAATCCCGGCATCAGATAATCAAAGATGCTCCATAGTTCACTTAACTGGTTTTCTACCGGTGTTCCGGTTAATGCCAGGCGGAACGATGCATGGATCGTTTTCACGGCTTTTGCTCCCTGCGTTGCGTGATTTTTGATGAACTGCGCCTCATCAATGATCTCGCAGAAGAACGGGAGATCCTGATACAGTTCGATATCGCGGCGGAGCAAATCGTACGAGGTAATCAAAATATCCTGCATACCGGCATTTTGGATCATCTCTTTCCTCTGTTCCTGTGTACCGGCGACGAGTCTCGTCTGCAGCTCCGGAGCAAAGCGGGCACATTCGCTCTCCCAGTTATAGACGAGAGATGCCGGTGCAACGATCAAAGAACGACGATTTGCATCTTCGGGTGCTTCCTGCATTTCAGATAAGAGAAAGGCGATGGTCTGCAGCGTCTTTCCAAGTCCCATATCATCCGCCAGAATACCGCCAAAGCCGTTCTGGCATAAGGTTTTCAGCCACCAGAATCCTGTTTTCTGATATTCACGGAGCTGTGCCTGCAGATTGTCCGGAAGTTCAAAATCGTTCTCCTCTGCAGTTTTCATATTTCGGATCAGCATACGGAACTCGCGGTTTTTCTCAACCTGAAGATCATCCTGCTCTTTTAAACGGGTATCGAGGTAGAGTGCTCGGTACTTCGGAATTGTGATCTCGCCGCTCTTCAGCTTTGCCTCGGAGATCTGCAGATTTTCCCGCAGTTCCGAGAGAACGCGGATACCGTCCTCGTCCATATCCATAAATTCACCGGTCCTCAGGCGGTAAAATTTCTTTTTCCGGTCATATTTTGAAAGAATCTCTGCCAGTTCCTCCATGCCAAAATTGCCCGGATTCAAATGAAGTTCCAGTACATTTTCTGCGAGGGATACACCGACAGAAACTTTCGGGGACGGGATGACACGGATCGCTTTTAACCGGTCAGAAACAAAAATTTCGCCCAGTTTCTGCAGATCTTCCATACCGCTGCTTAAAAACTCATACATCTCATCGGCTCCCTGGAGAAGCATCTGATGTTTCCGCGCATCATAGGCGCTGAAACAGGATCGAACGAGCTGGTTTGCCGCTGCTTCTTTCCGTACATCACGGCCATGGGAAAGCTGATGGATATCGTTTGCATCTGCAAAAACATTGTATTTTTTCTCGCCATAGACAGCCAGAAGTTCGCAGATAATCATATCATGCTGCGGCGCATCCAGATAAATCTGAAATTCCACCTGCGGCGGAAGATACTGCTGTAATTCCAGCTTTTCTTCTTTTTTTACCTTAAAATGTTCCTCCAACACCGGGAGAAGTCCCTGGCAGAAGGTCGGGATATCTTCTTTTGCAATTTCACAGACTCCGTCCGGACATCGCTCCATATATTCCAAGAATTCGCAGACTTCTGCTATCTCTTCCCTTGGGATTCGGTAAATTGTATTTTTTTCTGAAAGAAAATACAAATATTTTCTGCCATAAAAAATGGGATCCGCGCACATCTGTACCTTTAGGCCATCTGCTTTCCGTAAAAGCTTCATTTCATACTGCGGCATCCCCTCCTGGCAGTGCCACAGTTTTTCTTCTCTCCAGTTCGTACGACAAAAGAACTCCTGCTGCCAACAGCCTCAAAAAATTCATCCATATTCTGCACAGAAATCATCACATAACGGTCATCAAAGCAGGACGCATAGCTGCCGGTACCTATCTGATAGCATGAGCCGCGTTCCATGGTATATGCGCTCAGAAATTCTACCATCGGACGGCTTTCTTCTTCAAAAGCATCCATACAGTGCAAAAAAGAAAGCTGCGCACCGTAGCTGACCGTTTCCATATTTTTTACAGCTGCTGTCATTTTGGAAACACTTTTTAATACATACATCCTTTTGCTTCCGATTTTAAATTCTGCCCGAAAGGAATCGTCAAACTGGCTCTCCAGATGAATTTCCAGTTTAACCTGACCTGCTTTTGCTTTCGGCAGAAAAGCAACCTGATCCCGCATCACATAATGTGAAAGCAGTTCAGAAAAACCGGGGCTCGTCTCTGCTTTTGGTGTTGGTTTTACTACTTTTCTGACAATTTTATGTTCTCCCTGGAATTCTTCCATTCCTTTTTTCACGCCGACAGCACGAAGAAGCTGCTCCAGTTCCTGATGTTCTTCGTCATTTCTCACTTTTTCTTCCAGTTTTTTTCTCTCTTTTTTCCGCCATTCAAGATAGTACAGCAAAACAGCGACACAATGTTTGCACAATCCCCAGTACTGCTCATGCGCCGGACAATCACAATCATCTTCCATAATTTCAGACATTTCTTCATCTACAGAAACGCTGACACAATACATATTTTTTCCGCTTCCGTCTACGACAGCTGTAATTTTATGCAGTTGATATCCGAAAATATCCTCCATTTCCTGTACCTGAAAAGCATGCACTTTCTGTTCTTCATAGATCTTTTTTCCACGGTTATATGATACGGAATTCGTTTCCTGTTTGATGTCCGCCTTTGTAATCATGCTGGTAAAATCCTTTCTGTTCTATCTTTTCCCATCATTCACAATTCGTATTTTACAGATTCTGGTTTTGATCACATCCGACAAGCTTCTCGGAAAGCTCTTTTAAAATATTTTCCTGATATCCCGCTTTTCCTGTTTTCCTTACCAGTTCCGCCGTTTCTCTTAGTAACGGGTGCCAAATGTGTTCCAGCTTTTTTCTGCCATTCTCTCCAAATACTTCTTTTGAAAGACTGTTCCGGTAATCCTCTGGTGACATTCCAAAGAATTGGATTCTGTTTCCGAACCGCTGCCAGAGTCTGTCGGCAATTCCGATCCCATCCGGATCAAGATCTCCACTGTAGTAAATGAGAATCCCACTCTGTACGATCAACGAAATCAGTTTTAATGCTGCATACCGCGGCTGTCCCGACGTACACAGCAGCGACACATTCTTTCCCTGCACCTGTTCCATAAGATAGCTGAATACCATTTCGTTTTCCACAATGTATACACACGTTCCGACAGGCTGTACTTCTGTAATACCCTTCAGATTTTCCATGGTAAGCACATACGGTTCCCCGCATCGGCAAAAGGCTTCATATGCTGGATGCCATATCTCCTGTTTTTTCAAACGAATTCCAAACGCATGTACCAGGGAAGAAATATTATCCGGCACAACTCCCACGCACTGCAGCAGTTCTCTCCATTGCATTCGGTACTGATAAATAAGAGGTTTCATCAATTGCCTCCAAGTAGTCCATCTTTTTTCCTTTCTTATTCTCTTTTATTTCAACTAATAAAAATTATATCATATCCTGCTATATATGATAAGTTTCTTTTGGTTAAAAACAGAAAAACCCCGGCCGCCTTACGGCGCCGGGGTCTCTTACGTTTGAGCACAAGTATCTTTCGATACAATTATATTTTATTTCCCGCAGTGCTTTCCTCGATTTCGCTTCGCTCCATCTCGGTCGGGCTGTCGCCCTATAAATTCTCCGACTAATGCCCTTGTGTGAGCAAGCTCCCACCGGTCATTACTCTCCGAATTTGCACTGCTCATAGATAACCGAAATTAGTCGATCAGAGTAGCAACACGGCCTGATCCAACGGTACGGCCACCCTCACGGATAGCGAAGGTAAGACCCTGATCCATAGCGATCGGGTGGATCAGTTCGATGGTCATCTCAACGTTATCGCCAGGCATGCACATCTCAGTTCCTTCCGGAAGAGTGATAACACCTGTTACGTCAGTTGTACGGAAGTAGAACTGCGGACGATAGTTGTTGAAGAATGGAGTATGACGGCCACCCTCGTCTTTTGTCAGAACGTATACCTGAGCGGTAAATTTGGTATGGCAGTGAACGGTACCTGGTTTAGCCAGAACCTGTCCTCTTTCGATCTCTGTTCTCTGAACACCACGAAGCAGAGCACCGATGTTATCACCAGCCTGAGCCTCATCGAGGAGTTTACGGAACATCTCGATACCAGTTACAACAGTTTTCTTGGTCTCTTCTTTCAGACCTGCGATTTCAACTTCCTCATTCAGATGAAGAACACCAGCCTCAACACGGCCAGTAGCAACAGTACCACGACCAGTGATGGTGAATACGTCCTCTACAGGCATGATGAAATCTTTATCAGTGTCACGCTGCGGATCCGGAATCCAGCTATCTACTGCATCCATAAGCTCCATGATTTTATCTCCCCATGGGCCAGCCGGATCTTCCAGAGCTTTCAGAGCAGAACCTGGATGATCGGAGTGTCATCTCCCGGGAAGTCATACTCGTTCAGCAGCTCACGGATCTCCATGTCTACCAGCTCAAGCAGCTCTTCGTCGTCTACCATATCGCATTTGTTCATGAATACAACGATGTAAGGTACACCTACCTGACGGGACAGAAGGATGTGCTCTTTTGTCTGAGCCATAACACCGTCTGTAGCAGCTACTACAAGGATAGCTCCGTCCATCTGTGCAGCACCAGTGATCATGTTCTTTACATAGTCAGCATGGCCTGGGCAGTCAACGTGTGCATAGTGTCTTTTCTCTGTCTGATACTCAACGTGTGCAGTAGAGATTGTGATACCACGCTCTCTCTCTTCCGGAGCTTTATCGATATCTTCGAAGTTCTCAGCAGTGTTTCCTTCTACTCTGGTAGAAAGTACTTTTGTGATAGCTGCGGTCAGAGTTGTTTTACCATGGTCAACGTGGCCGATGGTACCAATGTTACAATGCGGTTTTGTTCTTTCAAATTTAGCTTTAGCCATTTTAAAATGTCCTCCTTAAAATTGCGCCCAGTGGGCTTTTTTGAGACTAAATTGGTGGCAGGAACCCACCTGAATCGTAAACCTGCTAAGTCTGATTATATTGCATTTCTGTCCTATTTGCAAGGGAAATCTTTGAAAAAGATATACATTCAGGCTGTGCAGCCGGTAAGGACTGCACAACCAGTACGGTTTCTCAAATTATTTTGCTTTTGCAGACAGAACTTTTTCCTGTACGTTTTTCGGAACCTGCTCGTATTTATCAAAGAACATGGAGTAGTTACCACGTCCCTGAGTTTTCGAACGAAGGTCTGTTGCGTAACCGAACATTTCAGCCAGCGGTACGAATCCACGGATCATCTTTCCGCCGCCGATGTCATCCATACCCTCGATACGACCACGACGGGAGTTGATATCACCGATAACATCACCCATGTAATCTTCCGGAGTGGAAACTTCGACTTTCATGATAGGCTCAAGAAGAACCGGAGCACCCTTCTGCATAGCTTCCTTGAATGCCAGAGAACCAGCAATGTGGAATGCCATCTCAGAAGAGTCGACCTCATGATAAGATCCGTCGTATACATTTGCATGAACGCCGACTACCGGGAAGCCTCCCAGGATACCGGCTTTCATAGCCTCTTCGATACCTTCGCCTACAGCCGGGATATACTCTTTCGGAATAGCTCCACCAACAACGGTAGACTCGAATTTGTAAATTTCTTCGCCGTTTGCATCCATAGGCTCGAATTTAACTTTACAGTGACCATACTGTCCACGTCCACCAGACTGTTTTGCATATTTGCTGTCGATGTCTGCCGGTTTGGTAATGGTCTCTTTGTATGCAACCTGCGGAGCACCTACGTTAGCCTCTACTTTGAACTCACGAAGCAGACGGTCAACGATGATTCCAGATGCAGCTCACCCATACCAGCGATAATGGTCTGACCAGTTTCCTGATTGGTGTGTGCACGGAAGGTCGGATCCTCCTCAGCCAGTTTTGCAAGGGACTCGCCCAGTTTGCCCTGGCCTGCTTTTGTCTTAGGCTCGATAGCCAGCTCGATAACCGGCTCCGGGAACTCCATAGACTCAAGGATTACCGGATGCTGCTCGTCGCAGATGGTATCACCTGTGGTGGTGAACTTGAATCCGATTGCAGCTGCGATGTCACCGGAGTAAACTTTGTCCAGCTCCATACGTTTGTTTGCATGCATCTGAAGGATACGTCCAACACGCTCTTTTTTATCTTTTGTTGCATTCAGTACGTAAGAACCGGAGTTCATGGTTCCTGAATACACACGGAAGTATGCCAGCTTACCAACGAATGGGTCTGTCATAATCTTGAATGCCAGTGCGGAGAACGGCTCCTCATCGGAAGAATGTCTTACGATCGGGTTTCCGTCCAGATCGGTACCTCGATTGGCGGGATATCGGTCGGAGCCGGCATGTACTCAAGGATCGCATCCAGGAGTTTCTGAACACCTTTGTTTCTGTATGCAGAACCGCAGCATACCGGTACAGCTGTACACTCACAGGTAGCTTTACGCAGAACTGCTTTCATCTCGTCTACAGACGGGATATCATCATCCAGATAACGCATCATCAGCTCATCATCCAGCTCGCAGATTTTCTCTACCAGCTCGGTGTGATACAGCTCAGCGTCTTCTTTCATATCTTCCGGGATATCAACGATGGAGATATCATCGCCCTTATCGTCGTTGTAGATGTAAGCTTTCATCTCGAACAGATCGATAATTCCCTTGAATTCATCTTCCTTACCAATTGGAAGCTGAAGGCAGATAGCATTTTTACCAAGTCTGGTCTTGATCTGATCTACAGCGTTGTAGAAGTCAGCACCAAGGATGTCCATCTTGTTGATGAATGCCATACGCGGTACGTTGTAGGTATCAGCCTGACGCCATACGTTCTCAGACTGAGGCTCCACACCACCTTTTGCACAGAACACGCCGACAGCGCCGTCCAGTACACGAAGAGAACGCTCTACCTCTACGGTAAAGTCAACGTGGCCTGGGGTATCAATGATGTTGATACGGTGCTCAAGAGCGCCCTGTTTCGGCTTGCAGTTCTCTTCCAGAGTCCAGTGGCAGGTTGTAGCAGCTGAAGTAATTGTGATACCACGCTCCTGCTCCTGTTCCATCCAGTCCATGGTAGCAGTTCCTTCGTGAGTATCACCAATCTTGTAGTTAACACCGGTATAGTACAGGATACGCTCGGTCAGGGTTGTTTTACCTGCATCGATGTGAGCCATAATACCAATGTTTCTGGTTCTCTCTAATGGATATTCTCTTCCAGCCAACGGATTTTCCTCCTCTTAGAATCTGTAGTGAGCAAATGCCTTGTTAGCCTCTGCCATCTTATGAACTTCTTCTTTCTTCTTCACAGAAGCACCTGTGTTGTTAGATGCATCCAGAATCTCGTTTGCCAGTCTGTCTTCCATGGTACGCTCGCCTCTCTTACGAGAATAAGCGGTCAGCCAACGAAGGCCAAGAGCCTGACGTCTGTCCGGTCTTACCTCGATCGGTACCTGATAAGTAGCACCACCGATACGTCTTGCTTTTACTTCAAGAACCGGCATGATATTGTTCATTGCTTCTTCAAATACTTCGATTGCTGGTTTTCCAGCTTTTTCTTCTACTTTAGCAAATGCGCCGTATACGATTTTCTGGGCAACGCCTCTCTTACCATCCAGCATGATGTTGTTGATCAGCTTGGTTACCACTTTGTTATTGTATAACGGATCTGCTAAAACATCTCTTTTCTGAGTATGTCCTTTACGTGGCACGTTACTTCCCTCCTTAACCATCATTCGATTAAATCATCGGTACTCACACTTATTTGCAGTATGTCCGCGCGTGTAAATTCTCTATAAATCCGCAGCCGTGGGGATTTATGGAATAACGCACAACATTTCGCTTTTTTTGTGATACTAGATATATCTCGAACTCGTTTTACTTAATTATTTCTTTTTCGGTCTCTTAGCACCGTATTTAGAACGGGCCTGTTTTCTGTTAGCAACACCTGCAGTATCAAGTGTACCACGGATGATGTGGTATCTGGTACCTGGCAGGTCCTTAACTCTTCCTCACGGATCAGAACAACGCTGTGCTCCTGAAGGTTGTGACCTTCTCCTGGGATGTAACTTGTTACTTCGATTCCGTTGGAAAGACGAACTCTGGCGATTTTACGAAGAGCTGAGTTAGGTTTTTTCGGTGTAGCAGTTTTAACAGCTGTGCACACACCTCTCTTCTGAGGAGAAGACATATCTGTGGATTTCTTTCTCAGAGAATTGTAGCTTTTCTGCAGTGCCGGCGCGGTAGATTTCTTTACGGAAGTCTCACGGCCTTTTCTTACTAACTGGTTGAATGTTGGCATTCCATTTCACCTCCTGATAGATTTCTCCGTGTGTCCCACGGGGTTTCATACGGCTGCTTTAGTTCAACATAATTGCTTTGCAGCTTTTGCGCGCACAAAAAACAGTCTTTTACGCACGCTCGTTTATTATAGCGTCTGTCCTTTCAAAAGTCAAGGGGGAAATTCGCAAAAAATCGCGTATTTACGCGGCTTCTGCGGATTTCCCCCATTGATGCATTACTGTGCAAAAGTATTTTTTCTTCCTATTATAATCTCACCAGATTATTTTCTGACATTTTCTGTTTTTCGTTAAAGCGGACGGTTCCTGAAGGCCGGACACGCATCACACCGCTTCGGCTTTTCCTCGCTCTGTGCATTGCCCCAGAGGTCACGCGCTTTCTCTTCGGCACACCCTTTGCACCAGGGAAACATGCGGACATTGCTGATGTAAAAGTTCTCAAAGGTTGTCTCGTCGTTGTTGATGTCAAACTGCTGCTTTCTCGACAGCTCTTCTGTATGTTCTGCAATCCAGGCCTTCTGCCCTTCGGTCGCCGGATACCCCGGTCCGCCGAGGACGTAATCCATATCGGCATGGAGATTTTCCGGTTCGCCTGGTTTGTGGAATCCTACAAATAAAATATAACCGCGGCGCAAAAGCTCCTGGATCGGCTCGTCCGTCTGGCCGTCCGAACCTAAAATCGCCCGCGCGGTCTGCGCATGAAAATTTTCTGTTTTGGGATAGAATTTCCCAGTTGGTGCTAAAAATCCATCTGCCATTTTCTTTTCTCCCATGTTCTCATTTGCTGTATGCTTTTCTATACCATAACCGATTTTTTCAAAACAGGCAAGGTTTGTTTTACTAGATTTTTTTTTTTATCTGTGCTATACTCTTTCCCGTGCATTTATGCAATCGGATTTTCCCGTCTTTTTTGCGGGTGTCCGGACTGGTTCGTGAACTTCCCAGTATAAAAAACCAAGTATCTCAAAATTTTCATCAAAGGAGATTGGAAAATGAATGCAAGAAACTGATCATCGACTGTGATCCGGGCATCGACGATTCTCTCGCCTGATGCTTGCCGCGGCTTCGAAAGAGCTGGATCTTGTCGGCATCACCACAGTCAGCGGAAATGTACCCGCTTCTATGGGCGCTAAAAATGCCCTCAAAATTCTTTCTATGATTGGAAAACCAGATGTCCCGGTTTATGTCGGCGAGGAGACGCCTCTGGTCCGCGACTACGTGGACGCGATGGACACCCACGGCATGGACGGTCTCGGCGAATCGGGCTGGCCGGATGCCGAAGGCCTTACGCCAAACAAGGACGCTGTTTCTTTCCTGATCGAAACCTTAAAAACAACCCCTGATGTTACCATTCTTGCCCTCGGACCGATGACGAACCTTGCAAAAGTCATCTCCCGCGCACCGGAGTGCCTGACAAACCTGACGGCTCTTGTCTCCATGGGCGGAAGCTATAAGAGCCATGGAAACTGCTCCCCGGTTGCCGAGTACAATTACTGGTGCGACCCGGATGCCGCAGCCGAAGTATTCCGCGCGTTTTCCGAGCTGCCGCAGCTTGCAGGCAAAAAGCTTCATATGATCGGGCTGGATGTCACACGAAAAATTGTCCTGACGCCGAATCTTGTGGAATATATGAAATGCGTAAATCCAGGAGTCGGAACCCGCATTGAGGAGCTGACGCGCTTCTACTTTGATTTCCACTGGAAACAGGAAAAGGTCATCGGATGCGTGATCAACGATCCGCTCGCGGCCGCTTATCTTGTGGATCCGTCGCTCTGCAGCGGTTTTGATGCGTATACGCAGGTAGAAACCGGAGGCCTCTGCATCGGACAGACGGTTGTGGATGCCATGAATTTTTATCAGAAAGCACCGAACAGCCACATTCTGACGCAGGTCGATGTGCGCCGTTTCTTCCTGATGTTCTTTGAGCGCGTTCTCGGCGTGCCGCAGGAGGAATCCGCACCGGTTCTCGACCAGATTCTCACCGCACCGCCGGTCTTCCCACATGAGACGATGTTTCAGAAGGGAGGCGAGGCATGATGAATACTAACCGTACGTTAAAACTCACGACACTCGCGCTCTGCGGTGTCATCAATATTCTCGGCGGTACCATTGCTCTGCTGCTGCGTCTTCCGGTTTATCTGGACTCCATCGGAACAGTTCTGGCAGCCGCTCTGTTCGGACCTGCTGCAGGCCTCGTTCCGGGACTGATCTCCGGACTCATTTCCGGCATGACGAGTGATGTCTATGCGTTTTACTATATTCCGGTGCAGCTTGTCATCGGTCTCGTTGCCGGCCTTGTATTCCGCAGACTCCGCCCGTCCCATACGGCAGGATCCCGCAGCGAGAGTCTTTCCCTCCGCTCCATGGGCTGGAAGCTGTTTCCGGCAGCGCTTGTGATCTCACTTCCGGGTACTGTGGTAAGTTCCACAATCACCGCGGTTGTTTTCGGTGGAATTACTTCCTCCGGCTCCACTGTGCTGGTGCAGCTGCTTCACAGCCTCGGTATGAATCTGACTCTCTCTGTCTGCGTTGTACAGGCCATGACAGACTTTGTGGATCGAATGATTGTCCTTGCAGTCGTCCTCGTGATTCTGCCCCCCGTTTCTTCTGCTTTCGGCAGTCTTTCTATGAGAAGCAGAAAATAATCTGTGCCAATAGCACAAATAATCCTGCAAAAAATTCACTTTCTTTTTTGCAGGATTCTCATATTTTGGCATAACAAGAACTCCGGAAAAAAGGGGAGGCTGCATCAGGAGCCATCCCTTTTCCGGAGTTTTTTATTTCTTCTTTAATAAAATCATTCACATGCGCGGATCCATACCTGCATTTCGCCCTCACCTCGGTTGTTCCACATATAATATGGAATCAGCTTCAGTTTCGTCTTTTCCTCTTCCTCTTTCTGATACAGATGATACAGCGGCTGTTTTTCCGCATCGCCCAGCTTCATGCGACGTCCCTCGGCCGTTACGCACACAAAGTGCTCGCCCAGCTCATCGGCTGCTTCTGCGGTTTTTTCACCATTCACACAGAGTTTTGTCAAATGCAGATTCTTTCCGTTGTCTGCTTCTTCCATACAGTAAACAACCGGTCCTCGTTTTACGGCAACACGGCCGGCGTCCTCGCGTACAAGCGGATTGGATGCCAAAAACTGGATTTCCATCGGGAAGTTCAGGCGGATCGTCTCACCCTTCGCCCATACTTTTGTCACATACAGATACCCGTCTTTTTCTTCCAATTCTGCGCCTTTTGGAATCTCTTTTTCATAAGAAGCACACCATCCCGGGATGCGGAATGCAAAGGTGTACGGCTCTTTGGTATCGCTCTCGCAGGTCACGGAAACATGGCCGTCCCACGGGAATTCGGAAGTGATGGATGCTTTTACTTTTTCTCCTTCCACTGTTCCACCCATGTACAAGTGGACAAACAGGGTTGTGTCGTTTTCCGTGTATGCGTAAGATGCAACTGAGCTTACCGTTCTTGCCAGGTTCGGAGGGCAACAGGCACAGCCGAACCATTTCTGGCGGATCGGTTTTACATGGAATTTCCGCTCATCCTTGTGGCATGCTCCGGCAGTACCTCCAGCGGATTGGCATAGAAGAAGCTCTTTCCGTCGAGCGCCATTCCGGAGAGAACGCCATTGTAGAGGGCTAATTCCATCACATCCGCGTACTCTGCTTTTGCCTGAATCTCCAGCATGCGGCGAGCAAAGAACACAAGACCGATGGATGCACAGGTCTCTGCGTAAGCGGTATCGTTTGGCAGGTCATAGTTGAAAGAGAATGCCTCTCCTATATGAGTGGCACCGATTCCGCCGGTGACGTACATTTTCTGATGCACCATGTTGTTCCAGAGAGTTTCACAGGCTTTCAGCAGGCTCTCATCCTGCGTTGCCCTTGCCACATCCGCCATGCCGGAATAGAGATATACGGCGCGTACGGAGTGCCCCTGCACCTCATCCTGCTGACGCACCGGGCGGTTTGCCTGATTGTAGCTATATCGTTCCTCGCCCTCCGGGCAGGTCAGACCGCGCTCGATATCGTAATAGTATGGTTTTGTTCCGCGCTCGTCGATGAAGTATTTTGCAAGATCGAGATACTTCTGCTCGCCGGTCAGATCATAGAGACGCATCAGAGCCATCTCTGCAATTTCGTGACCAGGATAACCTGCTTTTTTCCCCTCGCCGTGACCGAGTTTGCTGGCAATAAAGTCCGCGAAACGCTCTGCTGCTTTTAAGAGACGGTCTTTTCCGGTCGCCTGATAATAGGCTACGGCGCCTTCCGTCAGATGACCGAAGCAGTACAGCTCATGGTTGTCCTTAAGGTTTGTAAAAATCATATCCTGATCGTTGATCAGATAGTAGGTATCGAGGTATCCGTCTTCTCTCTGTGCTGCGCAGACAGCTTCAATTGCTTCATCTGCCGTTTTTTCCAGCTCCGGATCGGGATGCTGTGTCAGGGAGTACGCAACTGCCTCCACCCATTTGGTAAAATCGGTATCCTGGAACAGGAAGCCATAAAATCTTCCGTCCATTTTGCCATCCTTCGGCAGTGTCTCAAAAGTATCCAGCGGATATTTGATCTGAACAAATTTGTCTCCTTTTGCTTTCCGCTCTTTTTCAACTTCACCGGCGCGGCGGTAGTTCCGCATACAGAAGCTCGGTGCTGCTTCCGGAACATTGTCATTTAAGGCATTCCACTGATACGGAATTACTTCGGTGCGGACAAGCTCCATCTCTTTTTTCCAGAATGCATCAGTAACCTGGACTTTTGCCAGGGATAATGGTTTGCTGAAGTTTTTCTGATCCATTTTTTCGGTCTCCTTTTTCGTTGTCTTCCGCCGCCTCCTGGTTTGAAAAAGATATTTTCCTTGCTTTCAGGGATGGGAAGCGTTACACTTCTTTTGACGGCTGTTTTCCTGTTTTTCTATAGTTTTATTTTAGCAAAACGGACCTCCGTTTAAAATATAAGAATGTTTGAAAAGGTTTGAAAAAGTCATATGATCTCTGTTTTATTTCCAGATGCCGCCTGTTTTACCTACGACCTCTGCGGCAAATTCCAGTCCCCGTCCCCGGAGTGGATGCACCTGACACGGAATCTCGTCAATTTTGAACTGATGGTTGTGACGGAAGGAACGCTTTTTATCGCGGACGAACGCCGCTCTTACGAGGTTCACCCCGGCGAATATCTTCTTTTGCCGCCGACCGTCCATCAGCATGGCTCGAAAAAGGGAAGCTGCTCTTTCTACTGGCTCCATTTTATCCCGGGTATCCCCTCCGCACCGATCGTCGCTCCTTCTGACCCGACCGCCGGATCGGTTCTGGATGAGTTTCATGCTGCACCGCCATCCTCCTACCGCCTTGAGGACCTCGCTCCCGCCCAGCTTCCATCCAACTACCCCGAAACGTTATGCATCCCGCTCCAGAGAACGCTTTCCTCCCCGAACCGCGTCATCATCCTCATGAAGCAGCTCCAGGACACTTCCCTGCGTTTCCACAACACGTTCCTCAACAACAGCCTGACTGCCGCTGTTCTCGGCGAAATCAACTGTCAGAGTCCCTTCTACCGCACCTACACTTCCGAAACGCAGCGGACGCAGATCCTGCAGGACATCATCAGCTACATCCAGTACCACAGCAGCGAGTCCCTCAAAGTCACCGAACTCGCCCGTTATTTCGGCTACAACGACAAATACCTCTCCTCCCTCTTCCACGAGGCACCGGGATGACGTTAAAACAATTCATCCTGAAATCCAAAATGGACAGCGCTATGGCCGAGCTGACGGACACAAATCACACGGTCTCTCAGATTGCCTATAACGTTGGATTTCAGGATGCGCATAATTTTTCCACGGCTTTCCGAAAACTCACCGGGATGACGCCGGGACAGTACCGGAAGAGTTATGGGAACCGGAAACTTTCTTTTGAATAGGACGGGAGGATACGACCCCCAGGCACCGCGGGGGGCGGACGCTCCGCTGCGCCTAGGGACCCATCTACGTTTTGGCGGACGGAAGTGATTTACTCAATGGATGGATTCACTTATTCTTTAGAAATTTACTGTTTCTTTTAGAAAATAGACATACTTTGCTCACATTTCTTCACTATACTATATCTCAGATAGTTGATGAACCATTCAAAACTATCTCCCCCCTCATTATGAAAGAGCAGCCCGCATATCCGCGGGCTGTTCTTATTTTTTGTCTTTTTGCACCCCACCTAACGTAAATGCCGCCTGCGGTCGGGGAAAATATCCCGACCGCAGGCGGCCTCACAATCTACCGTGGAATCACATTACTCTTCCGCAGCTTCAATTGCTGCAGTCTCGATAATAAATTTCACGCTTCCATCCATTCCATTTGCCTTACCACTGTAAGAAGTATAAGCACATTTATCCGAATTCAGCGCCTGAATCCGATCCAGTACATCTCCCAGATCATCCTCAAAGGTACTCTTCAGCTTGCTGGTACCCTCTTCTTCAAACTTCTTCGTACCGTCAGCCAGTTCTTTCGCCCCATCGGACAGCTCGTCAATACCATCAACAACCTTGCTGCTTCCCGATTTCAGATCAGAAGCTCCGCTTGCCAGAGAAGAAGTTCCATTTGCCAGTGTAGAAGCTCCGCTCGCCAGCGTAGATGCTCCGCTTGCCAGCGTAGAAGCTCCGCTGTTCAGTTCAGAAGCTCCGCTTGCCAGGGAAGAAGTTCCATTTGCCAGTGTGGAGGCTCCGCTTGCCAGCTGGGATGCTCCGCCTGCTACCTGAGAAGCACCGCTTCTTAAGCTTCCGCTGTTTGCAGAAAGTTTTGCAGATCCATCGCTTAACTGGCTTCCCAGCTGTCCAAGACCTGCGGTCAGCTGTGTCGTGCCGCCCTGCAGAGTCGTAACACCCTCAACCAGAGCCGGTGCATTTGCTTTCAGCTGCTTGCGCCGGAAAGCAGCGTATCATTGTAAGCACTCAGCTGAGTAAATCCTGCGTTCAATGCATTGATGCCTGCTGTTGCTTTTGCAAAACTCTCATTTGTGCTGCTGTACAGCTGGCTCACACCTGCGGACAGAGTATCGATGCCCTTGTACAGAGTGCTTCCGCCTGCATCAAGCTGTGCCACACCTGCGGTCAGTTTCTGCATTGCACCAAGATTCTGCTCAACAACTGCTTTATTATCGGTGATGGTCTGCATCTGTTTCTTCATGGTCTCAAGCTGCGGCATCAGAGCTGCAACCGTCTTCTGCAGATCACTGTATCGGCTCTTGATGTCGCTCATCTTCTGCTGCATTGCTGCAAGACCGGAGAGATCCGGGCGCTCGATTTCGAAGTTCAGTTCCGGAAGGGTAATCTGCGGAGCTGTAACCGGAGTAACCGAAACGGTTCCGGCGGAAGCGGAAACGCTGACACTTCCGATCTGGTTTCTTGCTTTACTTAAGGAATCGGCAAGCTCTGTATTTCCAGCGCTCTTAGCTGCGGAAATCTGTGCATCCAGTGTAGCTGCTGCTGCAGAGAGCTGATCATTTGCCTGTTTTGCTGCATCGGCGGATGCCTGGCTTGCTGCTGTATCAGCTGCGCTCTGTGCTGCTGCTGTTGCTTCCTGGTTCAGCTGTGCTGCTGCTCCGTCTGCCCATGCCTGAACCTGTGCTGCCATCTGGGTTCCCATCTGCGTTGCCTGATTCGTGATCTGTGCTCCAGACCGCTTAAGTAGCTCTCAAGTCCTTTGGACAGCGTATCCATCTGGCTCATCAGCTCGTTGCCGTTTGTCATCATGCTGTTGACAGATCCTGCGATTGTGGTGTTCAGAACCCCGGAGAGTGCCTCGGTCTCGGAGATCAGGGTAGAACCGGTGCTGGTCATACCGTCTACCATCGTCAGAAGGCTCTGTACATCGGTGCTCTGCAGCTGCTCGTTCAAACTGGTCAGTCCTTCGGAGAGTTGTTTTGCTCCTGCTAAAATATCATTCTCATCTTTTCCGTCGAGTGCTGCGTTCAGTGTTGCGATTGCACTGTTTACCTCGGTCAGGCCGTCTGCCAGAGGCTGAAGCTGCTCAGCGCCTGCTGCAAGCTGTTTCTCGCCTGCTACATAAGAAGCAACGCCGTCGGACAGCTGTGTTGTTCCGTCGGTGTACTGTTTTACGCCTGCAACGACTTTATTCACACCGTTTACATACTCGGTTACGCTTCCAGTCAGCACACCGTTCTTTCCAAGATACGTCTGGATTGCTTTATTCAGGGTATCAGCGCCCTCGGTGTAGGAGTTTACGCCGCTTGCCAGGGAAGAAGCTCCGCTGCTTAAGGTGGATGCTCCGTTGGACAGGGTAGCTGCTCCGCTGTTTAAGGTAGAAGCTCCGCTGTTCAGAGTAGAAGTTCCGTTTGCCAGAGTCGATGCTCCGCTTGCCAGTGTGCCGGCTCCGCTTGCCAGTGTGCCGGCTCCGCTGTTCAGCTCGTCAGCGCCGTCTTTTAACGTTCCGATACCGTCATCCAGCTCTTTGTAGCTGTCTTTTAAAGTATCCACACCATCGGAGAGTGCCTTGGAACCGTCAACCAGTTCCATTGCAGCATCCTCAAGATCACTCAGTGCATCCTTCAGATCATCGTATCCGGTGATGTTGTCGGTATCGATGGTGTCGAGAACATCGTCAAGTGCAACGGTGAAGGTAGAATCCAGAGAGAAGTTCTCCACATCTGCAGTGATCTCCAGGCTTTCCGGCAGTTCGAAATCGCTGTCACCGGATACCAGATCTTCAAGGGAATCGGAATTTAATCCCAGGCTTTCCTGCAGGCCCGGCATACCAAATCCGATTACGATGTTTCTGCTTCCATCGGAAATGACTTTACCATTGTCGATCTTGACATTGGAGAAGTATCCTGCGGAAGAATCATTCCGGTCATCAGGACGAATGGGGTGTACATCGTCTCTTTCTTGCCATTGATGTCAACCGTTGTCTTTGTGTTGTTTGTATAGTCAACTTTGATTTTCAGTTTTCCGCTCTTTCCGGCCAGGTCATCCGGTTTGATTTCCTTGCCGTCCAGATAATAGGTGAACTTCACGGAAACCGGAGGCTCTTTTGTGGTTGTTCCCTGATAATAGATATCCTCGCCGTCTGTCTGCCAGGTCAGCTCGTTTCCGCTCTGGGTGAACTCCTCGTCGCCCTTTACGTTTTTGATGTCCTTCAGTTCACTCTCATCTTTCAGGTTCTTTTCCGTTCCTGCGTTCTTCAGCCAGTTGGATACGGTGATCTGATCTTCCGATCCGTCTGCATTTGCATTTACATATACGGTTTCTTCTTTGGAAACCGCTGCGTCCTCTCCTGTCGCTGCATAAACCGGAGCAGCTCCCATAACAGCAGCCATACCAACAGCAAGACCAGACATCATCTGTTTTCTCAGTTTTCTGTTTCTATTCATTGTGATAAACTTCCTTTCTGTGGTTTTTATAATGGTTTTTTATGATGAAATCCAGGATCATAAGAGAAGTAAAACCCGCTCGGAGTAAGATACTGCGGGATACTGTTTCCCTCAGATCGAGGATGTTTTTCCTATGCCTTTCAATCATCTAATGTTATAACGCAAAAATGACTCTTAGTCAACATTAAATACTGCACAAAATTGACGATCGGTCATTTTTTCTTCGTGCATAGTCACAAAAATGAGAAAATTAGTCATTTTCCCTTTGACAGTTTCCATGTATTCTAACTATAATTGTAGTTAAGTAAATGACACATGATGTGATATTTTTCAGGAAAGGAGACTCTCTGTGGGAAAAATTGACAACAACAAACAAATGAAACGTGAGTCCCTTCTGGACTCTGCTTTCTCACTTTTTATCAACAACGGCTTCAGTAAAACATCCATTTCGGATATCGTGAATAACGCCGGCGTTGCAAAAGGTACCTTCTATCTTTATTTCAAAGATAAGTACGATATTCGGAATCATCTGATTGCACATAAGGCGAGTCAGGTATTTCAGGCCGCCTACTCAGATCTGCTGCGCCACCCGGATATCCATGATTTTGAAGAGCAGGTGCTTTTTATCACCGACAATATCCTCGACCAGTTTGCCGCCAACCACAGCCTCGTGACGCTGATTTCCAAGCATCTGAGCTGGGGATTCTTCAAAAACTCTCTTACCTTTGCTCCGTTTGCCGACACGCCGGCCATCTACACCATCTATGAATCTCTGCTCTCTCATGCAGCATATACGTATCGCTCACCGGAGCTGATGTTCTATATGATTCTGGAGCTTGTAAGCGGTACAAGCTACAATGCTATCCTGTACCAGCAGCCGGTTGCGCTTGAAGAACTAAAGCCGGAGCTCTACGCTGCCATTCGGGGCATTTTCAAGCAGTTCCGAATCCGGAAGAAACGGAAAACCACGGAAAATGCAGGCGCGAATCCCGACTCACTGCTCTCGTAAACAAGAAAGAATCCTGCTTTGCAGGATTCTCCGCCTGCGGCGGGTCGCTTCAGCGACATAATTCCCGTCCGCCGCAGTGCGATCCTGCCCGGAGGGCTTTTTTAATTTACAGGAAAATTCAACGAAGTTTCCTGTAAATCAAAAAAATACTTTCGCGGAATCTTTTCAAAAGAAACCACGAAAGTATTTTTTATTTTTCTCTTTGCCTATACCTGCTGTTCCAGATACTCACCAATCCGCTGTTCCATCACAGGCACCAGCCACTCGGCATAGCGGCCTTCATCGGATGAATCGGATCCTGAAGATACAGTTTTCGTTTTTCCGGGGAAACACGGTTGATTCGTTCGTCATTCCAGAAATCGATCACACCGATCTGCCATTTTTCCTGAATTTTCAGAAGCGCCTCTACCATCTTCGCGTACGGCTCGGAATCATACTGTGGATTCGTATAGAACATCACCGGGCAATGCCACGTTTCTTTTGCATATGCAATGATATACTCAATCGCGCCGCAGACAGTTTCGACATCGAAGCTCTCCAGATCGCAGGATTCCGAAATTTCACCGAGCGGGCTGTTGCGTGTTGCATCGTTCGTGGACAGCTGGCAGATAAAAAGATCCACCTGTTGCTTTGGATCAAGCCTGTCGCGCATACGCTCGATGTAGGAATCCTCACCATTATCAATCAGCGTGGTTCCGTTGACCGCTTCTTTGATGCAGGTACAGCTGTCTTTCTTCGCTATGTACTCCGCAAACGAATTGTTGTGGGCAGCAAAGCCCTTCGTCACGGAGGATCCCAAAAATACAACTGTTTTTCCTTTTAACGGACTTGTTTTTTTAAACGGAATACGGGAAACATCGTATCGGACGGAATTTCCCTTTTTAAAATAACCTGTTTTCTTATTCATGCTATATATGCCGCCCACAGCTAAGGCTGCGCCTCCTGCGGCCAGGATTCCGGCTATTATTTTTGCATCCATCGCAAAACCTCCATTATCTGAGTCAATACCACTTCGCAGATCCTGTCGGATCTTTTTTTCGAATACCCCTATCTTACATCATTTTTCTGAAAATGCAAGTAAACTTTGTTGTCGATTTTGTTCCGATTTTGTTAACAAAATACGGATTTTCTGTGTTCTGGTCGAATTCTGATCGATTCCGGCGATTTTTTTATTCTCTTTTCCTCAAAAACCATTGACTTTCAAGTGCACTTAAATGATATATTAAAAGCAACGTAATTACTATTCTTTCTGTACTTCCAGAGTCCTTCCACGCCTGCTTTACGAAAACCTCTGCGAATACAGAAGCATTGCAAAGGAGAAAATTCTACTATGAAAGAAACAATTTTAGGCAATCACCTGCGAAAAGTTCCTTCCATTGCAGTCGGATGCATGCGGCTTTCCGAAAAATCGAAGGACGAGATGAATCATTTTATCCACTCCGCGCTGGAGCAGGGCGCATATTTCTTTGATCACGCGGATATCTACGGCGGCGGCATGAGCGAGACTGTGTTCGGTGAGGCATTTTCCGGCGATCCGTCCTGAAACGGGAGGATATTTTTCTCCAGTCCAAATGCGGCATCCGCCAGGCTGCTATGATCTGTCGAAAGACCACATCCTGGAATCTGTCGATGGTATTTTAAAACGTCTGCAGACGGATTACCTCGATCTTTTGCTGCTCCACCGGCCGGATGCGCTCGTAGAACCAGAAGATGTAGCTGCCGCCTTTGATGTTCTGTTTGAGAGCGGAAAGGTCCGCCATTTCGGTGTTTCCAACCACAAGCCGATGCAGATTGCACTGCTGCAGAAATATGTCCGCCAGCCACTCGTTGCCAATCAGGTACAGTTCAGCATTCCGGTTTCCAACCTTGTTGCAAATGGCATGGAAGTGAACATGGAAACACCGGGTTCGGTTGACCACGATGGCAGTCTGCTCGATTACTGCCGTCTGCACGATATTACCCTGCAGGCATGGTCTCCGTTCCAGATGCCATCATGGAAAGGATGTTTTCTTGGAAGCGACGAGTACCCGGAACTGAACCGGAAAATCCGTGCACTGGCCGAAAAATACAGCGTCAGTGATACCACGATTGCGGCAGCGTGGATTCTGCGCCACCCGGCAAATATGCAGCTTGTCACAGGTACGGCAAGCGAAAACCGCCTGAAAGAGATTATCGCGGCATGTGCTATTACGCTGACGCGGGAAGAATGGTATGAGCTGTACCTGGCGGCAGGCCATCCGCTTCCGTAAGTTTTTCTGTCCGCCTGCCCATATGCGGAACAAGGCTAAAATCCCCTTTTCGGATCCGTGATTGATTTATAACATCGGAAAAGCATTCCTTTGGATCTTATCGATCTTCTGGAATGCTTTTCCCTTTTCCTTTTCTTTTTTCATGCAGCTATCTGCAATCCGCATTGGCTGCCTGCCCATAACCAAATAACTGCTCCGCAGTTTATCAGAAGAAGCTTGCATTCCTCCTGATACAGGCAAGTCCCCAACCACTGCTTATTACTTTTCGTACTCGAAGCAGGTGACTTACTTGATTCGGTTAAATCAGATCTCTCCCACCAGATATCCCTGTTTTCCGTTGCGCAGGAAGATCGGCAGTGTTTCGATCGGCGCCTCGATTTCGTAGCTTTTCCGCCCTCATAAACATCACCGGTATTTGCCAGCGTCCAGGACGCACCGGCCGGCAGATAAACGGTACGGCTCGTTGCTTTTGCCCGGACAATCGGTGCTACAAGGATGTCGGAGCCGAACATGTAAGCATCGGAGATGTCCCAGCATGCTGCATCTTCCGGGAACTCATAGAACATCGTTCTCATGACCGGTGTTCCTTTTTCGTGTGCTTCTGCCATCAGGCTTCTCGTGTAATCGCGCATTTTTTCGCGGACACCGATGAATTTTGTCAGGATTTCATAATTTTTCTCTCCGAAGCTCCATACCTCGTTGTCAGCTCCGGTTCCCTCACGCACTTCGCCAGCCTTGTTGATGATTTCTTCTCTCGGTCCTCGGTTTCCGTGAATACGCATAACCGGGCAGAAGGTACCAAACTGGAACCAACGCACAAGCAGCTCCTGGAAGTCCGGATCTTCGGTCACACCGCCGTGGAATCCGCCGATATCGGTTGTCCACCACGGAATGCCGCACAATCCCATATGAAGGCCTGCGCAGATCTGTTTGCGGAAGTCCTCGTAGGTTGAGAAAATATCGCCGGACCACACAAGGCTCCGTATTTCTGGCTTCCGAGCCATGCACAGCGGACGAGGTTGACGATATCCTCCTGGCCGCTCTCTTTCTGGCCCTCGTAGAACATACGGGAATACTCTCTTGGATAAATATTTCCGATCTCTTCCACCGGCCTGCGGCGTAGCGGTAGCACTCGTACTCATAGGTTGAAAACTCCGGTTCAGCCTCATCGAGCCAGAAGGTGCGGATGCCGAGATCTGCATAATTTTTCTTTACTTTCTCCCATACATACTTTCTTGTTCTCGGATTTGTTGCATCCAGGAAGACATTATTTCCATGGAACAGCATCTGTACATCAACACCTGCGTTGCTCTTCACGAGGAGTCCCTGCTGTTTCATTTCTTCGTAATTCTCGCTTCTCCAGTCGATCTGCGGCCAGATGGAAACCATCGTCTCGATGCCCATCTCATGCAGCTCATCGATCATTGCTTTCGGATCCGGGAAATATTCTTCATCAAAACGATAATCACCGCATCTTGGCCAGTGATAATAGTCGATGACAAAGACATCCAGCGGAATGCCGCGTTTTTTGTACTCGCGTGCCACATTCAGTACCTGCTCCTGATTGTAGTAGCGCAGTTTGCACTGCCAGAAGCCAAGGCCGTACTCCGGCATCATCGGAACTTTACCAATGGCATCTGCAAAGTGCTCTTCAATTTCTGCCGGGGTATCGCCTGCGGTTACCCAGTAGTCGAGCTGCTTTGTGGTGCGTGCCAGCCATTCCGTTGTGTTCGTTCCGAAATGAACCTCACCGACCGCTGCATTGTGCCACAGGAAGCCGTAGCCAAGGTCGATACATAAAACGGAATGCTCGCCTGCGAATTACGGTGCGCCAGTTCCAGGTTGCATCCCTTCAGGTTCATTCGCTCCTGCTGATACTGTCCCATACCGTAAATCTTCTCATCCGGGTTGGAATCGAAGGATACTTTCAGCTGATAAGCGCCGCCCTTCAATGCACGGTAATCGTGTGCGCGCAGGCAGAGCGCTCCGCCGTTCGCGATCTCGGAGAGCAGCACCTCGCCCTTCTGATTTAAGAACGTAATCCGCAGCTTCTGTCCCCACGGCTGAACCTCGAGAACCGCCTGGATTTTACCGTTTTTGATCGTCGCTTTCCGTTCATCCACCAGCTCAATTTCCGCTTCCACCGGTTCCGGATCAAGCAGTGCAATGCTTCCCTCTTCTATCTCCGAAAGAAGTGTACCTCTCACCCGAAGACTGTCCTTCTGCCACGGCTCCACCCGGACCGTCTCCCCATCCTGCCGGAAAATCAGCGCATTTCCCTGTTTTTCAAAATACTGCATAAAAACCTCCCTTTCCAGAACCCGCCGTTCCAAACGCATGCATGGCTCTGCTCTTTTCGTTTGCTTTCTACTTAGCATTATACTAACATTTCCGGCAGAATACTTGATCTTAATTTTCATGTTCTAACACTATTTTGATCTTTTTCAATTATTTCCCATTGAAATAAAGCTCTTTCTTAAGGAATCGGAATTCGCCTTTCCCCTGCGTCCGTTTTTCAACGCAAAGAACCCCCGGAGCCATTACAGCCCCGGGGGTTCTCATTCTTTCATTTATTATGCAAGCTTCAAAGTATTAACCTTAACTCCAGGTCCCATAGTAGGAGCCAGAGTAACGCTCTTCAGGTACTGTCCCTTCAGAGTAGCCGGTTTTGCTTTGTTGATTGCACCGATCAGCGTCTGGAAGTTGTCGCTTAACTGCTCCTCAGTAAAAGAAGCTTTTCCGATTGGCACGTGGATAATGTTTGTTTTGTCAAGACGATACTCAATCTTACCTGCTTTGATCTCTTTAACGGCTTTGGTAACATCCATAGTTACGGTACCAGCCTTCGGGTTTGGCATTAAACCTTTCGGTCCAAGTACACGGCCCAGACGACCAACAACACCCATCATATCCGGTGTAGCAACAACAACGTCGTAATCAAACCAGCCATCGTTCTGGATTCTCGGGATCAGCTCCTCAGCTCCAACGAACTCTGCACCTGCTGCAACAGCCTCATCAGCTTTTGCGCCTTTAGCGAAAACAAGGACACGAACCTGTTTTCCGGTACCGTGCGGCAGAACAACTGCTCCACGGATCTGCTGGTCTGCGTGACGTCCGTCACAACCAGTTTTGATGTGAACTTCGATTGTCTCGTCAAATTTAGCAGTAGCTAATTTCTTAACTGTGGAAATAGCATCTGCCGGATCGTACTGAATGCTACGATCAACTGCTTTTGCAGCCTCTAAATATTTCTTACCATGTTTCATTGTCTAATAACCTCCTGGTGGTAGTTGCGGGAATCTCCCTCCCACGTCAATACGAGAAGATGTAAACTCTTCTTCTAAATTAGTCCTCTACAACGATACCCATACTTCTTGCGGTACCTGCGATCATGCTCATAGCTGCCTCAACAGTTGCTGCATTCAGGTCTGGCATCTTCATCTCTGCGATCTCACGAACTTTGTCCTTAGAGATAGTAGCAACTTTCGTTTTGTTCGGAACGCCGGAACCAGATTTCAGGTTGCAGGCTTTCTTAAGCAGAACTGCTGCCGGAGGAGTTTTGGTTATGAAGCTGAAACTTCTGTCTGCATATACAGTGATAACTACAGGGATGATCAGGTCTCCCTTATCTGCTGTTCTTGCGTTGAACTCTTTGGTAAACTGTACGATGTTTACTCCGTGCTGTCCAAGTGCAGGTCCAACCGGTGGTGCTGGTGTTGCTTTACCAGCAGGAATCTGTAATTTGATATATCCTGTAACTTTCTTTGCCATTTTACGGCACCTCCTAAATAAATGTGGTAATTGCGGGAATTTCCCTCCCACGAAACGCCCCTGGGGCATTTCTTACATCTTCTTGACTTCTGCGAAACTTATTTCTACCGGCGTTTCGCGGCCGAACAGCTCAACATTGATGGTAACCATCTGTTTTGTATCGTTGATACTCTGAATCAGTCCGGTTGTATCCTTCCATGCGCCGCCTGTTACAACGACTGCATCGCCGACTTCAAGGTCAAGCTCAACCTTTTCCTCACCACCGGTGATTCCAAGGTTCACCATTTCCTCATCCGTAAGCGGTACCGGCTTGGATCCCGGTCCTACGAAGCCCGTAACACCTCTGGTATTGCGGACAACATACCAGGTATCGTCGTTCATGATCATGTTGATCAGAACGTAGCCCGGAAACAATTTCCGGAGTACCTGTTTCTTGGTTCCGTTCTTGACTTCAACAACTTCTTCCATAGGAACACGTACTTCCAAAATCTGATCCTCAAGATGACGGTTCTCAATTGTTTTCTCAATATTGGCTTTTACTTTGTTTTCATAGCCCGAATAGGTGTGGACTACATACCAGTTTACTTCTGACATTCTGACACCTTTATCCTTATTTGATCAATAAATTGACGAACTCGATTACAGCGCTGTCAACCAGGGTGATTAACCCGCAGGTTACTGCAGAGATCGCTACGACTGCAACGGTCTGCTTGCCCAGCGTTTTGTTGTCAACCCAGATGATTTTTCTGAACTCTGCTTTCAAGCCCTTGAACCAGCTCTTTTTGGATGCTTTTTTTTCAGTTTCTGCCATTGGATCACCTCTTACCAAAGATTATTTGGTTTCTTTGTGCATTGTGTGCTTTTTGCAGAATCTGCAGTACTTCTTTGTCTCCATTCTCTCAGGATGGTTCTTTTTCTCTTTTGTCATGTTGTAATTACGCTGTTTGCATTCAGTACATGCCAATGTGATTTTTACGCGCACGACTTCCACCTCCACTGTGTATTTGCGTTATCGCTTGTGATCCTTGCGGATCAGCGGCGGTCTCTTCATTTCTGCCCTGTTTTTGCTGCTCGTACTTCAGCAATTTCAGGCATAAAAAAAAGACCTTCTTCCATGTCGCTGGTTTATTGTAGCACAGGAACTGCCTGTTGTCAACAAAATTCACCAAAGTACGCTGAGATTTTTTATCAGGATCGTATCGTTCACCGGTGTCCGGCGAACTGTAACACCCTGTTTGTTCGAGGCGGTTCCGGACAGGAAATGATTCTGCGCGCAATTTTTCCTGCGCGCAGAACCATTCTCTTATTCTTTCCCTTAAAAAGCCTTACGCATCCGATCTGGAATACGCGTTTTTCATCTGGTTGCTGAGTTCAAAGAGTACCTTGTGCAGTGTTGCACCCGTCTCTTTTTTCAGCATTTCAGCCATTTTGTTGTTTGCTTCTTCTCTCAATTGTGTCTGTTTTGTTTCGTCTGTCTCCCCTGCAAGCAGCGCATCGTACTGATGGATCAGTGCATGGCCTTTTGCCATCACCTTTTCCTGATACCGTTCAATGTGGAAGATAGAAGACTTATAGGACGCATCTGCCATTGCTGCTATCATGCGGCTTGCCCAGTAGAAATTATCTGTGGAAACCTCTCCCGTTGTGTTGGAAAGATACTCCGGTGTTGTCGTCACATCGGTGTAGAACGGAACCAGCACATTGAACGCATTCGACGCAAATGCGATCCACTGCAGAATGCCGTTGTCTCCTTTGTGATCCGGGCGCATCTGGATGACAGAAAGGAAATCGGTCCGGTTGACACCGATGGAGCGGTATGCCCCCTTCCACGATTTCTCGCCGTATGCGGCATACGGGTCGTACGGTGTTCCCTGATAGTGGGAAGACAGTACGTATTTCACATCCTCTACGGTGATCTTCTTCTCCGGAACCATCATCCACGGAATATCGTCAGATACCGGTGTGTAATCGGCATCCGGTCCGTCCCATTTTTTCGTGTGCGGGTTCAGACAGCGCTCCATGAACCAGGCACGCGGTGTATTGTAAACGTGATCGGAATCATCGTGGCTTCCGAAAGCATCGCGAGGATTAAAATTTCCATCCATAGAAAGATCCAGATGATATGTTTCAATAAATTCTTTCAAGTCTGCTGAGCACATATATTCCTTCTGTTCGCCGAGTGCATCCTCCAGATCAAAATGGTCGATGCCAAGCTGGTTCGGCATGGCCACATAATGGTCATCCGGCACTTTCACTGCCATCCAGTGATGGCCGCCGATCGTCTCCAGCCACCAGATCTCATCGTGGTCCTGAAATGCAATGCCGTTCATCTCGTATGTACCGTACTGCTCCAGCAGGCTGCCCAGTCTTTTGACACCTTCTCTGGCGCTTTTAATATAAGGAAGAACAATATAAACGAGATCCTCCTCGCCGATTCCGCCCGGAACCTCTTCTTTTCCGTCTTCCGCCGGCTGATAAACGACAAGCGGATCAGCACCCAGCACACGCGGATTCGATGTGATTGTCTCGGTCGCAGTCATACCGACCTGCGCTGCATTCACGCCGCTTGCCGCCCAGACCCCCTCGCCTTTTTCTGCGTTTGGCACTGCAGTGTACCGCATCGGATTGTCCGGAAGCTCAATGGTCAGATGTGAAATCTCGGTTTTATAGGTTCTCGGCTGCTCCTCCGGGTGAATAACCACAAATTTTTTCGATGTATAATGGCCCGCACCGGAATCGTCATTTCGCGCGATCATGGTGGAACCGTCATATGATGCTTTCTTTCCAACTAAAATAGTTGTACAAGGCATAGCTATAGCCCTCCTTTTGCTGTCTTATGCTTCCGATTATGACACTATAAACTGCGATTTGCAAGCACCATGTTATCTGTCATTTTTTTCGTTTTCTTCCTTTTTTACAAAATAAACCGTATCAATTCCTTCTCCCCTGTCATCCTTCAGCCGCCTGACAAGACTATATCCCAGCTTGTCCAGGATATGCTCCTGGGCCCCGTTCGTGGACCAGGTACGGAGAGTAATCCGGCTTCCCGGAAATTTTGCCGCGATGTCCTTTTCTGCTTCTGCATACATTACCTCCGAAATTCCCTGTCCGCGGTAATCCGGCCAGACGCAGAGGGTGGTCAGATAGCAGGAATCCGGATATGCTTCCAGATTTTCACAGTTAAAATGATCCTTCCAGGTCATAAAGGCCCGCACGACTCCCTCTTCCTTCCACAGCACCACATGCTGACTGCAGATATTTTCCAGATATTCTGCAATTCCATCCGTCTTTTCTTCTGTCTCGGCCCAGTTCGTCTGGGATGTACTGTTGCGGTGGGAAAGCGGCGGAACGAAGTCCTGATCGCACAGCTCCAGCAGCCGCCGGATTTCCTCTTTCTCTTTTCGGTCCTCTATCCCGTCCCTTACAACGACTCTGCTCTCGCAGCACATCCACGGAAGCCGGCATACGAGTGCTGCGGCTGCACACATGCCATCTTCTACACTGGCGGCATCAAGCATTCTTCTCTGGTATGTGCTCCCCCGCCCCGGCAGAAACCGACACAGATGGCAGGAATATGCCGCGACAATGGGATATTACAGTCTGTGGATGCTTCAGAGCATACTGGTTCTTCCCCATCGGCTGCCTTCAGCGTTTTCTGTGCGCACCGCGTCATACGTGCCATCTGGACAGGATCGGTTTCTCTTGCGCACGGCCGCTTTCCGACGAGCTTGCAGGAATACTGTACCTCCTCACTCTGGCGTGCTGCTATGGTCTCCTCCAGATATGTTTCGCAGGCTTCCAGGCTCCGGTAATCCTCCGAACGGAATTCAAACAGCATGGAGGCATCCTGCGCGATCGTATTGACGGAGGTTCCTCCCTCTATTTTTCCCACATTGTATGTTGTATGGGATGCTGCATCCGTCTGAAAACGGTAAAGCTCTCCGATCAGGCCCGCAAGCTCTGCAATGGCATTTTTTCTTCCGAAATTCAGGAAGGAATGACCGCCCTTTGTTTTTGCCGAAATCCGATACCGCACAGATCCAATGCAGATGGATACATTTTATCCCGATACAGGTCAAAGGCTGCCATTCCGCACAGATTTTTTTCATAATGGTCGACAAGCGCGCGAACTCCGCACAGATTGCCAAGCCCTTCTTCTCCAAGATCCGCTGCAAAAATCAGACCGCATGGAAGCTCCGGCTCTGTCTCATGAACGTATTTTGCCGCCATCAGAAGCATCACAACATTCACGGTATCGTCCGTGATGCCGGGACAACGCCAGATCATTCCGTCTTCTTTGATCTCCAGCGGCTCCTCCAGCGAAAACACGGTGTCCAGATGCGCCGTATACAGAACCTTCTTTTCCTGTTCCGCCCGATACTCCCAGATTACATTTCCAAGCTCATCCGTATGAACCGACTCCATGCCCTGCTGTTTCATCCATTCCATGCAATATGCGATTCTCTGATCCTCTTTTCCCGTTTCCGTCGAGGTCAGTGTCAGCTCCCGCAGCGTCTGCAGCGCAAGTTCTTTGTTGTTCCGGCAAAAGTTTCGGTATTCTTCTTCTATTTCCCATTTTTTACGCATGAAGTACAATCCTTCCTTCTTTGTATTCCCATTCTGTTCCATATCTCTTGCTCACGCGGGTGAGATATTCTGCAATTTTTTCTGCTGTTTTTTCGTCTGCCACGTACGGAATATTTTTTTCTGCCTTTTCCCTGTCCATACCAAGCTCGACCGGCAGAAGCTCCAGATGTGTGCATTTCCCCTGACAGATCTCGAAATACGGCAGCACACTCCGATAGACCTCCGGAATTTCGTAGAGGGAATGTGAGGACTGCTCCTGCCGCCTGGCGATTCCGATGGATGCTGCCGTGTGAATATTCAGACCATATTTTTCCATGTAGTCCGCAGGCAGAAGACGTACATACTGATTTTCAAAAATAAAATTTCCGAGGCAATAGAAAATCGGACAGTCACGGTACAGTTCGATTCCCTTCAGCTGATGCGTTCCGCCCCCGATCACCGCGCTGGCTCCCGCATCGATACAGGCGTGTGCAAATTCCTCCAGAAAATAATCCGCTTCTTCGTCATTGTCCTTACGGATTTCATGTGAATGTACCATAACCAGGACTGCCTCACATGTCATCTTCGCTTCCCGGATTGCATCGACGGTGCGTTTCACATCGATCGGATTCGGGCTGGAGCTTCTTCCTCTGTTCCGTCCTTGCTGATTTCAAACATTTTCCCGCCAAATTCCATGACACCCTCGGAAAGCGGAGCGATAAATCCCTCCTGCCGGTGCAGATCCCGCAGTCCGTTGATTCCGGTCACCTCTGCAATCTTTGCAAGATCCTGCGCATGTTTCTCCGTAATGGTATATTTTTCCGAAAAGCGCAACGGATTTAAGCCCGGCCTGCCAGGCTGCCGTTCCGTCTGGCTTCCCGCCCTGGCTGCATTCTCAAACGTAGAACAGATATCAATCACCGCAATCTGTCCCGCTGTTGTGTCCAGAATGGCAGGACGCGATGCTTCGTAAAGATTTTTGCCTGCTCCGGCATATGCCACATCCTTTTTTTTCAGTTCGCTGATCGTAGATGCCAGTCCTTCGTAGGAATAATCCATCGTATGATTATTCGAAATCCCAAGAAAATTAAAACCGTAACGCAGGGTATCTTCCAGACACTTCGCATCTGCCGTCAGCCATGTTCCGCCGGAATACGCCGATGCGTAACAGCTGCCGTCCGATATCGTCGTTTCCAGATTCGCCATCCGAACCTCTCCCTGCATCAGAAATTCGCGAATCGGCAAAACATCCTGATATCCCGGCAGAAGCCGTTTCATAATCAGAATATCACCTGCCGCCGATACTCTTATTGTTCTGTTCATTCTTTTTTGCCTCCCGAACGATTCCTGCTCTCTGCTTTTAGAATCGCATTCTTATCCATTCTTATTTTTTCGTAACGGTTCAAAAGTCCCATCCCGGTTTTTCTTTCCTTTTACATGGTTCCAAATCGTTACCTTTTCTCTCTGTATCTGCTGCTTCTTTCTACCAGATCCGCAAAAAGGCGGTTCATCTCCGGCGCTGAGTGGATCAGCCCTTCCGGATGCCACTGTACGGCCACAATCTGTCCGTTGCGGCTTTCTATCGCTCGATGGTTCCATCCGGCGCCGTTGCTGAAACCACGATGTCCTCTCCCGGCGTACGCACTGCCTGATGATGCATGGAGTTTACCGCATGGTTCCCGCCCCGAGGATTTCTGCCAGATGGGTTCCCTCTTTAATTTCCACATGGTGATGCAGATAAGACCGCTCCAGGGACTGCAGATGCAAAATTGTGGTTTCCTTCTGTGTATAGATATCCTGGTACAGATCACCGCCGCACAGGACATTTAAAAACTGAATTCCTTTGCAGATGCCAAGCATAGGCATTCCCATCTCTTTTGCTGCCCGTCCAAGTGCAAACCAGGCCTCGTCGATCTCCGGACGGATCGTCTGGATCTGCGGTTTTGGCTCTTCTCCATAATACCACGGATTTAAGTCCTCTCCGCCGGGAACCAGAATTCCGTCGCACACAGCAAGTATGCCTTCCGGATCCGCTTTCATGGCAACTGCCGGAATTGCCATCGGAATTCCGCCGTTGTTCAGAACTGATTCGATATAATCGCTGTTGACATACATTCTCTCCGCACTTGAAAAAAGTCCCGGCTGTGTTTTATACGTATTTCCCAAGATTCCAATGATCGGTTTTCTCACTTGTAAACTCTCCTTTTTTACCAGATATGCCGAAAACGGCTTCACCTTTCCTGTGAACCCGCTTCCGGCATGCTTTTTCTTTCGTTATCGAATATTTTACAGTACATCCTGATGGCAGATATGACGGATCTTTTCCTCATCTAAAGCACGAATGACATTGGCTGCCATTGCGCTTGCTGCCTCCAGGTCTTCTTTTGCGCAGAAATTGTAATGGCTGTGCGCATAGCGGGATGGAACACCAAGCACCAGACACGGAACTGCTTTTCCTGTCACGCTGATTTTTGCTGCGTTTGTGCTTCCGCCTCTTCTTACGCTCTCCTGGTATTTAATTCCGCATTTTTCTGCTACTTCCTCGGCCAGTGAAATAAACTGCGTATTGGAAATATAGCTGTTGTCCAGGATACGAATCTGAACACCCTTCTTCATGCAGCCCTGTGCCTGTCCTGCGCTGATGAAAAAGTCATCGGAAGGAGATCCCTCAAATACAATGGCAAGGTCCGGTTTTACAATCTGACTTGTTACCACAGCACCGCGGGTTCCGACCTCCTCCTGCGCTGCAAAGGCGCCGACAACATTAACCGCAAGAGAAGCCTGCTCCTTTTCCAGCTGTTTCATCGTATCTACGATGCATGCGCAGCCGGCCCGGTTGTCAAATGCTTTTCCGAAGCAGATCTCATGCTCTGCATCGTATTCAAAGGTTACATCCGGCATCATCGGATCACCGATATGGATTCCGAAAACATTTTCAACCTCCTCGCGGCTGGTTGCTCCGACATCCACATACATTTTTTCAATTTCCAGAGTCTGACTGCTGCGTTCCGCTGTTGTCATGAAATGAACCGGTTTTGCGCAGATAATACCATGTACCATCTTTCCGGATCTGGTGCGGATCCATACCGCATGTGCCGGAAGGCTGGTCAGATGAAAGCCGCCAAGCATGATAATGCCAAGGCATCCGTTGTCCTGGATATTCTGTACCATGAAACCGCATGCGTCCAGATGGGCATCCAGCTGGATGACCGGACGGGAATCCTGCTTTGTTCCCGGCATCCGCACATACAGGTTATTCATTGCGTCATTTTCTACATCAAATTCTTTGCAGTAATCTGCTATGGTACGGATGACATCCTCCTCGAATCCACTTGGTCCAAATGCATCGGAAAGCTTACCAAACATTTCTATATCCATTGTTTTATCCTCTTTTCTTTGGGTTTCTGTCAGATTTATATTCTTAATATACAACAAAGCAATGTGCTGTGACAATATCCATCCAGCGATCTGTCTCCAGCTTATTTGTGAAGGTATCTACCTTCTGCATTCCCGGATAAAACGACATCGTGTACGCTTTTTTCCAGTCTTTATAGGTTACCTCATATGTAAAGTGCTCCGGAAGAGCCACCTGACACTCTTTTTTCTGTCCGGCAACTGCCTTTTTTACCCCTTCCCGGATTTCGGATATCACTTTTCCTTTCGCTTTGCACCACGTTGCCGCACCGACACCATGCTTCGTTTCCACTGTCGTAATGCCCGGAATCAGTTCTTTGGCCTGACGGCAGATCTCTTCATCTCCGGAAAGGAACAGCACCGGTACGTGATGTGATGCTGCTGTATAGCTGTTCAGCATGCACTCACTCATCACTTTTCCATTCAGATGAATATACAGGCTGTTTCCTGTCGATGTGTGGCTGATCGAAAAATTGGGATCTCCTGCCGGTGCATGGTATCCAAGATACAGTACGCCGTCATAGCTGTCGTCGATACCATACATCATATTATACGGATGACCACTCTTTCCCCGGATCAGGGTGACATACTCCGGCATTTTCAGCGGGTCAATGTTGGATGCATCTCCGTGACCGTCCTTTACGACAATCTCATCCGCGCCCGCTTCATGTGCTGCTTCGCATGCCGCAACGACCTCTTCGGTCATCTCCTCTGCAAATCTCTGGTATACGCTTTCCTTCTTATGTGTTTCATCGGTCAGTGCCACTCCGGCACAGCCCTCGATATCTGCACTGATAAAAAGCTTCATTTCTGCTGTTCCCTTCTTTCTTTATCATAAAGATGACAATATACGTAATGTCCGTCATCCACTTCATACCGCTCCGGTGCCTGTGTTTTGCAGCATTCCATGCATTTTGGACATCTGGTATGGAATTTGCAGCCTGTCGGCGGCTTGTGGGCGGATGGGATGCTTCCCTCAAGCAGAATTCTTTCTCTTTTTGCCGTCGGATCCGGAACCGGAACTGCGGAAAGCAGTGCCTGCGTATACGGATGCATCGGATTGCTGTAAATTTTCTCTTTTTCTCCGACCTCCACGAAATTGCCGAGATACATAACGCCGACACGGTCACTGATGTATTCCACAACGCTCAGGTCATGTGCAACAAAAATATAGGTCAGATCCAGGTCATGCTTCAGTTCATTTAAAAGATTCAGAACCTGCGCCTGAATAGACACATCCAGTGCCGAAACCGGTTCGTCTGCGATGATCAGAGACGGTTCTACCGCAAGTGCACGGGCAATTCCGATTCTCTGACGCTGACCGCCGGAAAATTCATGTGGATAACGGTTTGCATGGTAGTCATCCAGTCCTACCCGGTGCAAAAGATCCAGCACTTTCTTTTCCAGATCCGCTTTATCCTGATACAGATGATGCACCAGCAGCGGCTCTGCAATGATGTCAAAAACAGACATCCGTGGATTCAGGGACGCATACGGATCCTGAAAAACCATCTGTACCTTTTTCCGGATGGAACGCATTCTCCGGTCATTGTACTCTGTAATATCTTCTCCATCCAGATACACATGGCCCGATGTCAGATTTTCCAGTTTGCAGACGCCTCTTCCCAGCGTGGATTTTCCGCAGCCGGACTCGCCTACAATTCCGAATACCTCTCCTTTTTTCACCTCAAAGGTAACTCCGTCTACCGCTTTGACGAATTCCTTTTTCCCAAATCCGCTTCCGGCAACCGGATAATAAATTTTCAAATCCTCTACTCTAAGTAATGTATCTGACATCCTAGTCACCTGCCTTCTCTACGTGATCTGTTTTGAGCTGTCCGCTTTCGCAGAGCCAGCATCTGCTGATATGGCCTTCTTCGATCTGGAAAAATCCCGGTTCTTCCTCGCGGCATTTTTCCGAAGCGTATGGACATCGCGGCTCAAATTTGCAGCCTTTCGGCATATATTTCGGGTTTGGAACGTTACCCGGAATCGACTTCAGTTCTTTTCCGGCGTCTCCCAGTCTCGGAATCGATCCCAGCAGTCCCTTCGTATACGGGTGGGACGGATTGGCGAAAATTGTTTTTACATCTCCGCGCTCTACCACGCGGCCGCAGTACATAACGGCAACATCATCGCAGACCTCTGCGACAACACCAAGATCATGTGTAATAAACAGGATGGATGTACCTGTCTCTTTTTTCAGCTGATTCATCAGATCCAGTATCTGTGCCTGAATCGTTACATCCAGTGCAGTCGTCGGCTCATCCGCAATCAGGATTTCCGGCTTGCATACAAGTGCCATGGCAATCATGACCCTCTGTCTCTGGCCGCCGGAAAGCTGGAACGGATACTCCTTCATCATATGTTCCACACGCGGAACACCGGTTTTCCGGAGCATATCTTCCGCCTTTTTCAGTGCCTCTTTTTTTGATATTTTTTCGTGCTGCAGAACACATTCTGCACCTGGTCTCCAATCTTCATGACCGGGTTCAGACTGGTCATCGGTTCCTGGAAAATCATGGAAATTTTGCTTCCGCGCAGCTTTCTCTGCTGTTCCTTCGTCAGCTTTACAATGTCATCGCCATCCAGCAGGATTTCGCCGTCAGCAATTTTTCCTTTCGTTCCGGTCAGTAATCCCATCACAGAGAGGGATGTCACGCTCTTTCCACTTCCCGACTCGCCTACGATACCAAGCGTTGCGCCGCGTCGAAGCTCCACATCGACACCGTCTACTGCTTTGATCACGCCGCCATCGGTATAGAAATACGTATGTAAATTTTTTATCTCAAGTACGTTATCAGTAGCCACTTCTGCTCCTCCTTATCAATCGGAAAGTTTCGGATCGAGTGCATCGCGAAGTCCGTCGCCTAACAGGTTAAAGCTCAGTACGGTAAGGAAAATCGCAAGACCCGGGAAAATCGTCACATACATTGCACTTGCCATATAGTTTCTTCCGTTGGAAAGAAGCAGTCCCCATTCCGGTGTCGGCGGCTGTGCGCCCATTCCCAGGAAGGAAAGGCTCGATGCTGTCAGAATGGAAGATCCAAATGACATGGAATACTGTACAATGATGTCCGGAATGGCTCCCGGCAGAATATGGTGAAACAGAATTCTTGCATCGGAAACACCGATGTTCCGTGCCGCCAGGACAAAGACGGAATTTTTCAGGCTCAGCGTTTTGCTTCGGACAAGTCGTGCGAAGGTCGGTGTAGAAAAGACAGCGACCGCAATCACAACGTTTGTCATGCCGCTTCCGAGGATTGCCACGATGGCGATTGCAAGAATCAGTCCCGGAAAAGCGAACAGAACATCGCAGATTCTCATAATAATAGAATCAATCCATCCGCCGTAATATCCGGCCAGAAGTCCGAGAATGGTACCACAGACTGCACCGACCGTAACAGCGCCGAATCCGACTGCAAGTGAAATCCGGGTTCCACAGACGATACGGGAAAACAGATCCCGTCCAAACTCATCCGTTCCAAACAGGTGCTTCATACTTGGTCCCTGCAGAATCGCATTATAATCATACTCATTGATTCCGTACGGCACAATTTTGCTTCCGAAAAACGCAAGGAAAACGAGAAAAATGATAAAACAAAGCGCAACTACTGCATTTTTCTGTTTTTTAAATTTTCGAACCAATCTCAGAAAACGGAGTTTTAATTCTCTCCTGGTTCTCGGTCTGTACTTTTTTCTTTTC
>ENA-OQEB01000014-OQEB01000014.1-human-gut-metagenome-genome-assembly--contig:-NODE-14-length-70221-cov-4.377921_pt1 | contig 70221 bp, 83 predicted proteins | sample MGYA00242787_ERZ504619 | MGnify/ENA primary metagenome ERZ504619 (study PRJEB26092, sample SAMD00036317) | human gut metagenome | host: Homo sapiens | study: EMG produced TPA metagenomics assembly of... | reverse complement strand
ATGGAATGCCACTTGTGGCAATGCATTGGCAACATCGTTTCAATCATATGGTCGGCAGATACAATGACATCTACCGGGTGCAGTTGCCAATATCACGCCTCATGTATGCCGACACACGTATGTTCAAATATGGCAAAATCGGGAATGAATCCTAAGACGTTGCAGTACCTCATGGGGCATTCGGATATAAGTGTTACAATGAATGTGTACACGCATATCAGTTTTGATGATGCTGAGGAAGAATTGAAACGTATGGAAGAGTTAGGAAGGCGCAGGCGGAGGTTGAGCAGAAGAAGGAGAAACCGATGTCGCAGAAAGTGTTTAAAGTTGTATAATATGGAAATGGGATGACGCTCTGGTATAGACTGGGGCGTTATTTTTGTGGAAAAAAAGTAGGTTCAGAGGATATAATATAATCAGGGTGATTTAGGAAGATGGGAAAAGCGGTTTTGATTTCATATGAAAGGAATGGTTGTGAAATGTATTACGATGAAAAAACAGCGGAGAAGCCAGAAAAATGGCCTGCGAATGCTTGTGAACAGATTTTAGATACATTATGTGAATGTGTAGAAGAATTTAGGAAAAATCCGTCTTATAAGACAAGAGAAGTCCTTTTGTCTTTAACGTGTGAGCATGATTTGAATTTGAATGAGAATTCTGGATTGGTTCGTGTAACCGAGTATGAAGTTGGGATACTGAATTTTCTCTATTTAGTTGGTAATGCATATCAAATATCTTCATTAAAAACATATATATACAATATTATAACGCAGGTAACTAGATTACAGAAAATTACTTCTTGGTTTAATCCTGTGATTAATTGTGATGAAGAAAATACATATCGTGTAATACCATATGAACAGGGCTTATGTTCCCACTGAGATTGTATCACATAGCGTATCAAAAGTTCACAATAGAAAAGAATAAGTCATTTGCAGAACAATTAATAGAAATTGTAGAGGAAACGTTAAAAAGCTGCCAAACGGAAGAAGAGATTGATACCTTGACTCATTCATATACATCTATGTTACTGGATATTAGTAATATGCATGGAAGTAAAAGAGAAAAGTTATGGGAATTTACAAGAGAAGAATTATACAAATTATTAGCAATAGAAGCAAAACTACTTAGAATGAATAAGCAGCCTGCAAACATTCGACCAGTTAAGGGTGTGCTTATGATGATGATAAGCAATTTCATTTTAAAATCGAGAAATGGGTATAACAATGATTATATTTGTAAATATCTGCCAATAGAAGTTGCAAAGAGTAGTATTAGTAATCATCAAATTTGGATGAAGAAAACAGAGCTGCTTAATGATGAGCGAGAGAAAAAAGTTATTCCAGAATTGTTTGAAGATATGTCATGGATTCATTATGATGGATAAAAGACATTGATTTTTCTGAGACACGAAACTATTATGTGTCATGTTTCAGTAAGTCAATAAATAATAGCCATATGCAAGACGGTTATGGAGAATGTTTGTATGGATATAAAAATGATAGAATTGTGGACCTGATTGGACCTATTGGATTATATACATTGACAAAAAAGGCTGACGCTGACGCAGATTTGCCAGATACTATGAAAAGACCATATATAGCTCAAGTAATAACATTTGATGTTTTATATGACATTGAAGAAGCAAAGACGGAATTACAATACTTATTTAGCGTTATAGACATGTTTGATTTATCTGACAATAATAAGAAAATGTTTTTACAGGAGATATTGCAATATTGGATTCTTTCTGTTAAAGATAGCAAATGGAAAGCTGAAAGAGAAAGAAGATATGTTATTTTTTTATATGACGATTATGAATATATTGAAACAGAATTGGATGATACATTCTTGAAAGTTAAAACATCACTTTTTATTACGCCTGATTTTATTATAGGGAAAAATCCTAGCAAATGGGAAATAATGCGACAACTTGCGGCAAAAAGAAAAGCATTGTTTAGTAAAGAATATCTGTTTTGTGAAAATTGTTTAATGCAAGATCATGATGTGGCAATACATGAGAAACCAGAAAAATGTCCGATATGTGGTTCTAAAAATATAAGGATGATATATCACGAGAATGCTTAGTAGTAAGAAGCTTCATTTTACTACCAATTTTACTACTAACAGGTAGTAGCAACGTGCTCAATCTTACTCTGATTTGCCACAATCTGTAATTTCAGAGCATTTAATAAAACACCCGAAAACCCTAGCAAAGCAGGGCGTTTCAGGGCAAAACAAGGAGAAATAAAACTATGATTAAAGTACTTTTTATTTGCCACGGCAATATTTGCCGCTCGACTCTTGCTGAGAGCGTATTCACCCACAAAGTAAATTCCCTCGGCCTTGCCACAATTTTGAAATCGACAGCTTCGCCACCAGCCGCGAGGAGATCGGCAATCCGCCGCACTACGGGACAGTCAATAAACTGCGCGAGGAGCACATTCCGCTCGTGCCGCATCACGCAAAGCAGATTACATGGAAGGATTACGAGCGCGCCGACTACATCATCGGCATGGATACCGCGAATATCCGCAATCTGAACCGGATGCTGAAAAATGATCCGGATGGAAAGGTTTACAAATTTCTTTCCTTCACCGGTTCCGGCCGCGATATTGCGGATCCGTGGTATACGGGAGATTTTGAGGCGACGTACCGCGATGTCGTGGAGGGATGCAACGGCTTTCTGGCGTATCTGCGCCGGGAAGGAAAAATCTGAAAAACAAAAAGCGCCGAAAACAAGGCCAGTGCCCATTTGCAGAGAATGCGGCACTAGCCTTTTAATATAAGAAAATCCTATAGCCACTCCAAAGAATTAGCAATTAGACGTAACCAGACAGATATGGTATGATAACTGCATAGAAAACATAGCAAAATAATAGGGAAACAAAAGCTTTCCTATTTGAAAATTCATTCGATAGAACACGCGAAAGAGAGGCAGAAAATCAATGGCGAATTATGATTATGAGATTGTAAATGGAAGAAAAATCCGCGTAAGACCAAAAGAAACCGTATCGGAGATCGACAAAAACGGCTATTTCCGCAGACAGCCGAATCACTTCACGACTCCGTTCGGCGACGGTGAAAACGATCTGAAGGCAGAAGGTAATAAGAGATACCGTCTCGGCTGGGCAAAGCTGTGCCACTGGTCCAACCGCGCGGCGATCGTAAGAGAGCTGGAGGGCCTGGAAGATCAGATTTCCGTCAATATGGTAGAACATGCCCCGTATGAGAAAAACCTTGGCTGGGAATACGTTTACAATGAAAACAACATCGACCCGGTGCTCGGTGATCAGTTCCTCTCTGAGGCGTATTACCGTGCTGATGATGATTACCAGGGAAGAACGACCGTTCCGGCGCTGATCGACACAACGACGGGAAAGGTAGTCAACAACGATTACAACTGGCTGACCACTTATTTCGAGGTCAACTTCCGCCCATGGCACAAAAAAGGCGCGCCGGAGCTGTATCCGGTGGAGCTGCGGGAAGAGATTGACAAGATGAATAGATCCGGCAAGCTTCCGCCGCTGGCTGATACTAGAGAAAAAGATTATCAGACGATTCTTGCCGAAATCCGCGAACTGCCGGACGGACCGGAGCTGTCACCAACAGCAAATGCAAAATCGTCCACAGCAGCCGCTGAAGAAGTAAAGAAAAAGATCGCCGAGCCGCTAGATACGATGCTGAATGCCGTAGAACTGGCACAGTACGTAGAAAGTGCAAAACAGTTCTACGGAGCCCTCGAAGAGCTCGAAACAGCACTTGGAGCCACCCGTTTCCTGACAGGAGACTTTGTGACCGAGGCAGACGCAGCGCTTTATGTTACCCTTGTGCGCTTTGACCTCTTATATTCCCGTTACCTCGGACCGGTGAAATACCGTGTGCAGGATCTGAAAAATGTTTCGGATTACTTAAAAGATCTGTACCAGATTCCGGCATTTGCACATCACACAGATTTTGCAGCCATCATCCGCCAGGGAAGAATTGAGGGAGAGAAAGACGGCTTCCGCGCCAGCACACACTACGATCTGGCACTTCCGAAGATTGACTGGGATGCACAGTGGAAGGTTTCGACCGAGCGCGCCTACCTGTCCTCAGACCCGACCCATCCGATCTATCTTGGAAACAACCGCAGATTCGACATCGACCCGACCTGGTACGATCTGGGCGCAGAATCTCCGAAAAAAGAGGAGAAAGAAACGCCGCCGTCCTGCGGATGCTGCTGCGGCTGATCAAATCATAGATAAAAAATAGAAAACACCGTTTCAGAGGCAGATTTCCAAAAGGAAATAAACTTCTGAAACGGTGCTTTTTTCCGACGCACAAACTGCAAAAGGAAGGGCATGAAATCCGCTTATCGTCTGAAATGGAAAAATCCCTTTTTCTCATACGGCTCACTCGTATACGAAACCAGCTCATATCCGATGTCCTTGATCTGCTGTTTCAGATACGGAATATCGAGCGGTGCTTCGCTGATGACAACGGTCTCGCCGTTTTTTGCAGAAGAGTTTACTTTCTTTGGAGAGCAGCTCTTGCGGACTACATCATTCATATGGGATTCGCACATGCCGCACATCATACCATCAATTTTTAAGACTGTTTTAATCATACAATACCTGCTTTCTTCCGGGAATACAGCGAAACGAAAGCGTGCCGGACTGTATTCCTGGGATTTGATGAAAAATTTGAAATCACATACTATTGGGGTATCTAAAATATAGCGCGGATGAAAAGAAATGTCAATAAGCTGATAAAATATGATAATTATTATCATTTAAGAAGGAAAAATACGGTCATGGAAGGGCGATTCGCCGGCAGAACATGGAAACTTGCCGGAATCGCAAAGTTCGTGTTACAATTGGGACAGCAGAGCAAAACAAGAGAGGAGACAAAAATATGCTCTCACAGATGAATTACCGAAAAGAAACACAGCCCCACGGTGATGAGCTTTTTCCACTGAGCATTCACGTTTTCGAGACAGACCTGCAGAGTACCGTGCGGGTGTACTGCCATTGGCATGAGGAAGTGGAGCTCTTTTATGCAGTAAAGGGCGAAGCTGTTTTTCATATGGATACCGAGACCTTTCTCCTGCGGGAAGGGGAGACCGCCTTTGTCAATGCAAACCGTCTGCATGAGGTAGAGGGAATCGACGGACAGGAATTTACGTTTCTTGCCGTTGTATTCCAGCCGCGTTTTCTGTCCGGCACATCGCTTGACCGGATCCAGCAGCAGTATATCGAACCAGTGCTGTCCTCCGAGATCCGTTTTCCATCCAAGACAGAGCGGGGGACACGCCTTGCAGAAAAAACGGCACAGGCCATGCAGGAGATCCGAAATCTGCAGGAAAGAAAAGAACCGGGCTGGGAGCTGCTGTTAAAAGCGGAACTTCTGAAAATCTGGCAGGGATATTACAGTGCGGCAGAAAAGAACAGCGGAAAAACGGATGCCTCGACGAATTACCGTGTCAGCAGAATGAAAGAGATCCTCACATACATGAATGCTCATTTCTGTGAGGATCTCGAAATCGCGGAACTGGCGAGCCAGTTTCATATGAGTGAGAGCGCTTTCTGCCGCTTCTTTAAGTCGATTATGCATATTTCTGCCGTGACGTATGTCAATAACCTGCGGATTGCCGAGAGCTGCCGGCTGCTGCTTTCCACCGAGGAGGCGATCAGCAAGATTGCGAGCGACTGCGGATTCCGAAATATCAGCTATTTTAACCGCGTCTTCCAGGAACGCATGCACCAGACGCCGGGGCAGTTCCGCAGTTTATCCGCAGAAAACCGTACTGCGATATAAGATTCGGAACTTATGCAGGCTTCTGCGATCGGAATGCACGCCGCAGGAAGAAAAGTCCGGTCATATCAGCCAGTGCCCAGCCGATCGGAATAGCGATCCAGATTCCGGCAACGCCAAGCGCCGTGGCGGAGAAAAGGTATGCCAGCGCCACACGCATGCCAAGCGAAATGACGGTCAGAACAACCGACATCTCGGCGCGTTTGACAGCGCGGTAATACCCGTACAGCAGAAACAGCCATCCGATGCCGAGATAGAACGAGCCTTCCAGCCGCAGGTACTGTACGCCGATCGCGATGACCTCCATTTCTGATGCTTTCACGAAAATCTGCATCAGCGGATGCGCGAACAGATTGACAAGCAGAGAAATGACGATGGAAAAAGCAGCGCTCAGTGCAAAAGCATCTTTCGTGCCGCGCCGGATCCGCTCGTGATTTCCGGCCCCGTAATTCTGTGCGGTGAAAGTGGAGTAGGCATTTCCGAAATCCTGCACCGGCAGATAGGCAAAGGTATCAATTTTCACCGCGGCCGCAAATGCCGCCATGACCGCCGGACCGAAGCTGTTGACGAGCCCCTGTACCATTAGAATGCCGAAATTCATGACCGACTGCTGAATGCAGGTCATCGAAGAAAGATTCAGAATCTCTTTTAAAATGGAATGGCTGAAACGCCATTCTTTTTTGACGGCAGCCACATGCGGCAGCGGAGCAGCACATAGAGCAGAATACCGACGGCGGACACATACTGCGCAAGAACCGTAGCGAGCGCCGCGCCTGCGATGCCGAACGGCAGTACAGCGACAAAGAGCAGATCCAGTGCAATGTTCAGCACAGCAGAGACAGCGAGAAAAATCAGCGGCACAGAAGAGTTTCCGAGCGCGCGCAGCATACAGGAAAAGAAATTGTATACGGATGTTGCAATAAGGCCGGCAAAGATAATCAGAAGATACGTCCGCATGCCGGGACGGACTTCATCCGGGACGCGAAGAAACGTAAGGATCGGCTCGATGCCTGCATAAACAGCGAGATTCAGCACGACGCGTAACGGCAAGGATCAGCAGAAACGCGTGGAGAATCGAAAGTTTTAAAGAAGAAAGATCTTTTCGTCCCTGATAAATCGAAAAGAGCGCACCGGCGCCCATCGACAGGCCGAGAAAAATGGAAGTCAGAAACGTCATCAGCGTATAGGAGGAGCCGACGGCGGCGAGCGCATTGCTTCCGAGAACGCGTCCGACGATCAGGGTGTCGGCAATGTTGTAAAACTGCTGCAACAGATTTCCTGCGATCATCGGCAGGGCAAACAGGATAAGAGAGCGGGAGATTTTCCCGCGGGTCAGATCGTAATACATAAAGAAACTTCTTTCCGAATATAATTATTAATATTATAACATAAAAAATCAAAAAATGTCAATTTGCAGGATGAAGTGTACAAAAATGCAATTGTCAGAAAACTTCGAAAAATCGAAGTTTATAAAATTTTTACAGATTTTGGGACACGTTCTGTAAAAAAACGGAAGATTTTCAGTTGATTTTTTTGGCCTTTTATGTATAATTAGAGTAGAAGAGGCCGGCTGGTCCGGTTTCTTCTAAAGGATACCTTCAAATTTCTGCATTTTGCAGAATGAAGCAGTATTACTATCAAAGGAAAGAGGTTAATTACAAGATGGCACAGATCGATTTAACAAAGTATGGCATCACCGGTACCACAGAAATTGTGTACAACCCTTCTTATGAGCAGTTATTTGAGGAAGAGACAAAACCAGAGCTGGAAGGCTATGAAAAAGGCCGGGAGACAGAGCTTGGTGCAGTTAACGTTATGACCGGTATCTATACAGGCCGTTCACCGAAAGACAAATACATCGTTGTGGACGAGAACTCGAAAGATACTGTATGGTGGACTTCTGATGAGTACAAAAACGATAACCATCCGGCAACCCAGGAAGCATGGGCAGCAGTAAAAGAGATCGCCAAAAAAGAGCTCTCCAACAAAAGACTGTTCGTTGTAGATGCATTCTGCGGCGCAAATAAAGATACCCGTATGGCTATCCGCTTCATCGTTGAGGTAGCTTGGCAGGCACATTTCGTAACTAACATGTTCATCAAACCTACAGCAGAAGAGCTTGAGAACTTCGAGCCGGATTTCGTTGTTTACAACGCATCCAAAGCAAAAGTTGAGAACTACAAAGAGCTGGGTCTGAACTCTGAGACAGCAGTAGTATTCAACATCACAAGCCGTGAGCAGGTTATCGTCAACACATGGTACGGCGGAGAGATGAAGAAAGGTATGTTCTCCATGATGAACTACTATCTGCCGCTGAAGGGCATCGCTTCCATGCACTGCTCTGCAAACACAGACCTGAACGGTGAGAACACTGCAATCTTCTTTGGACTTTCCGGAACAGGAAAAACAACTCTTTCCACAGACCCGAAACGTCTTCTGATCGGTGATGATGAGCACGGCTGGGACGACAACGGAGTATTCAACTTCGAGGGCGGCTGCTATGCAAAAGTTATCAACCTGGACAAAGAGTCTGAGCCGGATATCTACAATGCAATCAGACGTGACGCTCTGCTTGAGAACGTTACTGTTGATGCGGAAGGCAAAATTGACTTCAATGATAAGAGCGTAACCGAGAATACTCGTGTATCTTATCCGATCAACCACATTGAGAACATCGTTCGCCCGATTTCTTCTGCACCGGCAGCTAAGAATGTTATCTTCCTGTCCGCAGATGCATTCGGCGTACTTCCGCCAGTATCTATTCTGACACCAGAGCAGACTCAGTACTACTTCCTGTCCGGATTTACTGCAAAACTTGCAGGAACCGAGCGCGGAATTACCGAGCCGACTCCTACCTTCTCTGCATGCTTCGGCCAGGCATTCCTGGAGCTGCACCCAACCAAATATGCAGAAGAGCTTGTTAAGAAAATGGAGAAGAGCGGAGCAAAAGCATACCTGGTTAACACAGGCTGGAACGGAACCGGAAAACGTATCTCCATCCGTGATACCCGTGGAATCATCGATGCAATCTTAAGCGGTGCTATCAACGAAGCTCCGACGAAGACTATTCCGTACTTCAACTTCGAAGTTCCGACTGAACTTCCGGGCGTTGATCCGGCTATCCTGGATCCTCGCGATACCTATGCTGATGCTTCCGAGTGGGAGACCAAAGCACTGGATCTGGCTGAAAGATTCATCAAGAACTTTGCAAAATATGAAGGAAACGCTGCTGGTAAAGCACTTGTTTCCGCCGGCCCGCAGAAATAAATTTTCTGAATTGATCGAAAGGAAGCCCCTGACATGAAAGTGTCAGGGGCTTTCTTTTATGAAAATATCTGGAGAAATAAAATAGTTCCCTGCCCGAAAGTACAGACTGATGGGACAGGAAACTATTTTACAGCACACTCTAAAATAATACAAAAAATTTCAGCACCACAGAGCGTGAATTGTTGCGTCACTGGTTTTCGCCGTACCCTGATACGCCTTCAAAATAGAAAATAAGGCAGATCAGCAGGACAAGAGCAGTTCACGTACCATTTCTGCATCAAAGGTAACAGAGGAAACATGGTTGACTTCTATCTGATATAACGCATTTGCTGCGATATGCTCAGCAGCCTGCTCAAGATCACGAATACCGCTTGTGTTTTCGTGGCAGGAGATTACGGCATCGAGTCCTTCCGGTGTCAGAATGCATTCCTTTTCTTTCATACCGATACGTTTTAACACCTTTGGAAGTGCATAGCGGGAGAAAATGATTTTCTTTTCTTCCGGTGTGTAATCCGGAATTTCAATCACAGCGAAGCGGGACATCAGCGGAGCACTGATCTGGTCCTTGTCGTTTGCGGTTGCAATCGGGTATACACCGACGGTCGGGATCATACATTCAATATAGTTATCGGTAAAACCAAGATTATCAAGAAGGGTCAGCAGAACATCTGCCGGGTTTCCGTTTCCTTTGCCGGAGGCAGCCTTGTCGAGCTCATTGATGATAAAGAGAGGTTGGATTCACCAGCCATGGAAAAAGCATCCATGATGATTCCCGGTTTTGCGTTTGCGTAGATGCGGGAACTTCCGGTCAGCTGTTCTGGGTCATTAATCGAACTCATATCGAGTGTTGTCCACGGTAATTTTAAGATACGCGCAACGGCATAAGCAATCTGCGATTTTCCGGTTCCGGCAGGACCGATCAGTAACAGACCATAGGCCGGCAGCGTATGAGTCCGGTTAATCTGAATTATAGTTTCGATAATTCTCTGCTTCACGCGTTCCATGCCGTACAGTTCTTCATCAAGGATCCGGCGTGCTTCTACCGGATCAATGGCTTCAAAATAATTGCTTTTCCACTGGATGTTCATCATCATGGAAAGGGCGCGCTGTGCGTGACGACGCTCCTCCGGAGAAACCTCGTGGGATCGGGCAACAGCGAGATTTCGACGCGCCCAAAGGCGGATATTATCCGGCAGCGTTCTTCCGGCGCAGTTCATAAAATCAGTAATGGATTGGATGCTGGTGAGTTTCATGCTGTCACCGGTTTCTTCCTGGTCTTCATCTTCGATTTCTTCTTCCGGTGCATTGCTGGCGAGGAGACGCTCAATCATAAACTGTAAAAATCCATCCTCAGCCGAAAGCTTTGCGCCGCCACCGAAAGCGATCTCGCGGATTTTGTAAACTGCATAACCGTCGGATGTTTGTGTACCGGAAAGGCGGACATTGATATGGTTTTCACCGAGCCATTTTAAAAGGCTGACAAAACGGGCATCAATCTGAAGAATGTCGGCAATAAAGGTTTCTTCTTCATCTTTAAATTCAAACGAGGTCCGTTTGGATGGGTTTGTGAAAATACCACAGGGATGATGCGGGAAAGCCTTCTCTTTTGTATCCAGAATTAGGATCGGCTGATCCGGAGAAGTAAACGGTGCGTTTGTGCGGAAAACAGTATACGTACATTCGGAAACTTTTGCTTTTTCCGGGGAATTGCTGAAATCAAAAACGGGCATGACAGAACCTCCTAATAAAATAAGTGCTTATTGGTACAATAAAAACAGTGTAGCACGAATTAAAAAATCCTGCAATCAATATACAGAATTTTGTATTTTTATGCTATAAAAATGTTAGGCAAGCGGATGTTCGCAATGGAAGCCAGAGACTTGCTTGATTCGGTTAAATTTTCGAATGGCGTAAAAAAGCCCTCCGGACAGGATCACCTGCGGCGGAGGGGAATTGTGTCATCAAAGCAAGCTGCCGTAAGAAAGAAGCTCGCAAAACAGGAATCTTTCTTACACCAAAACAGGAATGACATCAGGAAACAGCGTTGGTTTTGTGAAAGTCCGGAAGCTGTACCAGCACGATCGCTGCAAACATCAGAATACAGCCGGAGAGCTCGCGAGCGGAGAGAGCCTGATGAAGGAGAATCCAACCGGCAAGAACAGAAAAAACGGATTCCAGGCTCATCAGCAGAGAAGCCATGGTAGGATTTAATCCTTTCTGCCCGATGATCTGCAGGGTATAGCCAATACCTGAAGAGAGAATTCCGGCATAGAGAATCGGCATCCAGGCGTGCAGAAGATCGGAGAAGTTTACGGTTTCAAAGAGAACCATACAGACAGCGGACAGGATCGAACAGGTAAAAAACTGAATGCAGGACATTTTGATGCCGCTGACAAGCGGAGAAAAATGATCAATAACCAGAATATGTACGGTAAATCCGAGCGCGCAGGCAAGCACAAGAAAATCTCCCTTCTGCAAAGAGAAGGAGCCGTCTGTCATACAGAGCAGATAGAGACCAGCGACGGCAATAAGAACTGCGAGCCAGACCTTCGGCTGTACACGCTTTCGGAGAAAAAAACCGCAGACCGGAACAAGTACGATGTAAAGTGCGGTGATAAAACCGGCCTTTCCGACGGTTGTGTACTGGATGCCGATCTGCTGCAGAGTTGAGGCGACAAACAGTGCGATGCCGCAGAGAATACCGCCCGCCCAGAGCGTTTTTGGCTGTGTGCCATTTTCTGACGAAGCATCCGGCGGCAGGGTTCGCTTTTTACGCGAGGAGAAAAAGACAATCAGCGGAAGAAGCGTAAGTCCGCCGAGCAGGTTTCGTGCCGCGTTGAACGTAAAAGGTCCGACATAATCCATACCGGTCTGCTGTGCGACAAAGGCAGAACCCCAGATCGCAGCGGTCAGAAGCAGAAGCGCTGACTGTCGGTACTTATGAGAAACAGTATTCATAATAGAAAAAACCTCCTGAAATTGATACGATATTCATCATAGCACAAAGAGATGGAAAAAGCGAACGGAAAAATGTCGGAAAAGACGGAAAAATAGCACAAATAATCATAATGACGAAATAGTGCAGATGTTGCGAAAACGGATATGTGAAAAATGAGCAGAACAAAGGGAGTTAAAAAGAGTAAAATGAGCAATTTAACCAACATAAAACAAAAAAAGAACACCAAAAACAAAAAATAGACACTGTTTTTCTAACAGTCTTTGTGTATAATGAATTCATCAAGCAAGAACGAAAACCTTAAGGAGGTAAAAAGTATGAAAAAGCGTAACATGAAAGTCCTTGCACTGTTAATGACAGTGACAATGGCAGGAACGATGCTTGCCGGATGTGGAGACAGCGGAAGCACAAGCACTAGTTCAAGCGGAGGAGCAACAGCATCCTCCAGCGGAACAGCAGATTCATCAAGCGATACCACAGCAGCATCTTCCAGCACAGCAGATGCTTCCAGCGAAGATACCACAGGTTCAGATGATGTGGTAGGCGAGCTTCCAAGAAATGAAACTCTTTACTTCGCAGGACAGCAGTGGGGTACCGTCAATGATTACAACCCAATGTCCGCAAACTCAAACAATGCAATGGTTATAGCACAGGGCGATGCTTCACGTGTACTTGTTTATGAAACTCTTTATATGTGGAATCCATTGGATGCAAAAATGTATCCGTTGCTTGCAGACGGAGATCCAGTGTGGAACGACAATCGTACCGAGATCACAGTGAAAATCAAAGCTGACGCAAAATGGAATGACGGCACACCGGTTACTGCAAAAGATGTAGCAGCTACCTATCATGCACATGTAGATTACAATTCTTCTACCGGCGCTGAAATGAAGAGCTACATTGCAGATGTTGTTGCACAGGATGACAGTACCGTAGTCTTCAAACTGACAACCGATGACTCCGGCGAAGCAGTTAACCCGGTTCTTGCGGAAAGATATCTTCCAATGCTTTATATCATGCAGGAAAACTATCTGAAGACCGTAGCTGACAGAAACAACAACGATGCTGAAGCAATTAAAATGGATAAGATGGACGATCTGGTAACTTCCGGACCGTACAAAAAATACTTTGACAATGACCAGAACGTAGTTCTGATCCGCGATGATAATTATTGGGGACAGGCAGATTCCATGTGGGGTAAGCTTCCGGTTCCGAAATATATTTCTCACCCGATCTTTAAAGATAACGCAGCAGCTACCACCGCATTCCAGAATGGTGATATTGATGTGGCACAGATATTCATCACAGACCTTCAGAAATTGTGGTTAGAGCAGGATCTTCCGATTTCTACCTATGTTGATGAAGCACCGTATCAGCTGTGTATGACAATGCCTACCCTGTTCTTTAATACAGAAGTAGAAGGACTGGATCAGGTAGCTGTTCGTAAGGCAATCGCTATGGCAGTTGACTACGATCAGGTTATTTCTTCAGCAATGTCCGGACAGTCTCCTACCTTCGCAGATGTTCCGCGTTCTGTCATGAACCCGACCGATGCTGAGCAGGCTATGGTGGATCAGGATGCCTTAAAAGAGTATCAGTGGTCCAATGCCGATGTAGAAGGTGCTAAGAAGCTTCTGGACGATGCCGGAATCGTAGACACCGACGGAGACGGAATCCGTGAGTACAACGGAAAGAACCTTTCCTATAAGGCTGAGTGCCCGACAGGATGGTCTGACTGGAATGCAACCCTTGAAATCGTAGCAGCAGCAGGAAAGAATATTGGTATCAACATTGAGACCTACTTCCCGGAAGCAGCAAACTACAGCACGGATTACAGTACCGGAAACTTCGAAATCACCATGCAGTCCGGCCCTGGTACATCGGTTGCCAACCCGTACATGAGATGCCGTTTCTTCATGAGCTCTGATTACAACGATCTTGAGGTTAACTTCAGTGGTAACTTCGGTCATTATCAGAACGACCGTGTAGATGAAATCCTTGCAGCAATTCCTCATGAGACCGATGATGCAAAACTGAAAGATTACTATACAGAACTTTCCAAGATTATGCTGGAAGATTGCCCGTGTGTACCGCTGATGTACAGACCGCAGGTATTCCACGAAGTAAACGAGTCCGTATGGACCAACTATCCGCAGAAAGACGATGGAACCAATGTTCCTCCGATGGACTGCACCGATGGTTATGGCGTAGCAGCACTGTACAATCTGGAACTGATTGACGCTGATTTGCCAAACAGAAAGAAAGCACACACTGAATTGTAACAGAGGCGCCGGAGCCGGGGTGCTCCGGCCGCTTTTACAAAATCAGAAGGAGGGTTCCTCTATGAAAGGAATGAAAAAGTATTATACGCAGAAGATCATGTGGTATCTTTTGACGTTAGTCTTTGCAGTGCTGCTGAACTTCATTCTTCCGCGTCTGATGCCGGGCGATCCGGTTTCAACTATTGCGTCCAAATCGGTAGAAGGTATGACCGATGCGACTGCAATTCAGAAAGTATATGAAGACTATGCAGCGAAATTTGGTATTAACAAACCAATGTATGTCCAGTTTTTTACTTGGGTAAAAAATGCACTTCGCGGTGATTTCGGCATTTCTTTCAGCCAGTATCCGCGTACCGTATCCGATATTATTTCCAGTTCGGTTCTGTGGACCATATGTTTACAGCTTCCGGCCATTATTGTTGGATGGATTCTTGGTAACCTGCTTGGTGCAATTGCAGCTTACATGAAAGGTGTTTTCGACAAGGCAATCCTTCCGGCATTCCTGTTTATCAGTAACGTACCTGCCTTTGGTATGGCAACCGTACTTTTATTTGTTTTCTCACTGAAATTACATATTGCACCTGCAGCAGGCGGCTATGCGAGCAGTATGATTCCGCATATGAGCCTTGCTTTTATGAAATCTGTGCTTTCACATTACCAGTTGCCGTTCTGGTCTATCGTAATCATCACGATCGGCGGCCAGGCTATTGGTATGCGTTCCATGTCAATTTATGAATTGAATGCCGACTATGTAAAATACAGTCGTTTCCTTGGAATCAAGATCATACGATTGTGAAATATGTGTTCCGTAACGCAATGCTTCCGCAGATCACCGGTCTTGCAATGTCCCTTGGTACCATGATAGGCGGTAACCTGGTAGCTGAGATGGTATTCAGTTATCCGGGACTTGGAACAACGATGCTCTCAGCAGTTACCGGCCAGGATTATCCGCTGCTTTCTGCCTGTACGTTAATCATTACTATCATGGTTCTGCTGGCCAACCTGCTTGTTGAACTTCTGTATGCAGTCATTGACCCACGTGTCAAAGCATCCCAGCAGGATTAGAAAGGAGAATACGCTATGAAAAATACAATCAAACAGATTTTTCATTCAGGAAAATTCGTGACAGGATTTGTAATCTTCTTGGCAATTCTCCTGACTATTATCATCTATCCGCTTGTTGTGGCAAAAGATCCGCTGGCAATGATCGGAAACGGAAACTTTTTCAAACCGGGTACCTATCTTTCGATTCAGGACACCGTAAATTCCGGCAAAACGTATAAGATGAATGTTGATGCAACCGCATCCATCGTTGAAAGCAAACTGACAATGGACAACCGTTCTATGATGGCAGAATGGCTGGAAAAATACGGCGGTGTAGATGCCAGTGAAATCGATGTTACCGATGCAGAAGGTCTGATTGCTCTCTGGGAGGAAAAATATGACCCAAATGCAGAACAGAAAGGCCTTATCGCAGCAAAAAAGAAAAAATATCAGCGTCTTGACAACGAAATCGACGGTATTTTAGAGGATGTTCCAACCATTATTGCCGAGAAAAATGAAGAGACCGGTGAGCTGGAAGAGGTTCAGAGCATCGACAGCAAGCAGTACATCAATGAAAAAGATGTCATTAACCGTCAGAACTTTGTTCTTGGTACAGATAACTTTGGTCGTGATGTTTTGACTGAGCTGATCTCTGCAACAGGTTCATCCCTGAAAATTGGTCTGGTTGCGGGAATCATTGCAACTGTGATCGGACTGTTCCTCGGACTTCTTGCAGGTTACCTTGGAGGTTTTGTGGACAACCTGATTCTGTTCTTTACCAACTTGTTCACCGTTATCCCATCCTTCGTTCTCCTGATCCTCATCTCCTACAGCGTAGGTGAGTCTCAGAGGGGAATCATGATGGTGGCACTCCTGATCGGAATTACCGCATGGCCGTGGACAACACGTTCTGTACGTTCCCAGGTTATTTCTCTTCGAAACCGTGACCATGTAAACCTTTCCAAACTGTCCGGCCACAGCATGCTGCGGATTGTCCTTACCGACATCCTTCCGTACGTTGCATCCTACGTTGTTATGGCCTTCATTCTCCAGATTTCCTCCGGAATTCTGGCAGAGGCACAGCTTTCTATGATCGGACTTGGACCGGCAACCACAAAGACTGCAACACTTGGTCTTATGATGCAATGGGCAACCCAGTACAATGCGCACTTAAACGGTGCATGGTGGCATATTTCCCGGTTATTCTTGTAATCGCACTTATTTCATTCTCTCTTAACCTGATGAACACCGGTCTTGACCAGGTATTCAACCCGCAGTTAAGAGACTAAGGAGGCAGCTATGGGAAAAGTAATGCTGGAAGTAAACAATCTGAAAACGAAATATGTAACTCGTTTTCATGAAGATGTATACGCCGTAGACGGAGTCTCCCTGAAGATTGAGGAGGGAAAATCCCTCGGTGTAGCAGGTGAGTCCGGCTGTGGTAAATCGACGCTGGCACTGTCCCTGATGGGCTATTATTTCGCACCGCTTCACTACATCAGCGGCGATATTATCGTAGATGGAAGAAAAATTTCCGGAATGAAACCAGACGATGTCCGGAAAATATTCTGGGCAATGAGATCGCTACATTCCGCAGGCAGCAATGAATGCTCTGAACCCGACACAGAAAATCATCCGATTTGTAGAAGACGTTATTCATGCGCATGATCCGAAAATGCCGAGAAAGGATATTTATGATCTGGCAAAAGAACGTTTTCAGATCTTAGGCCTGCCGGAGGAGGTACTGCAGAAGCATGCGGTTGAGCTTTCCGGAGGTATGAAACAGAGAACCGTTATCGCAATTTCGACCATTCTTTCTCCGAAGGTACTGATCGCCGATGAGCCATCGTCCGCGCTGGATGTAACTTCCCAGAAAATGGTTATTAAAATGATGCGTGATCTGATGGAAAAAGGATTTATCAAATCCATGATCTTCATCACACACGAGCTGCCGCTTCTTTACAACGTAACCGATGATATTATGGTTATGTATGCTGGACAGATTGTAGAAAAAGGTACCGCAAAAGAAATGGTATTCGATCCGCTGCATCCATATTCCAAAGGTCTGATGGGATCGATCATCGTTCCGGAGGAAGGTGTAAGAGAACAGAAGCTGACTGCAATTCCGGGAACTCCGCCAAACCTGAAGCATCCGCCGGAGGGCTGCCGTTTCGCAGACCGCTGTCCTTATGCACAGCCAACCTGCCGCGGTATGAAACCAGAGGTCATCGAACTGCCGAACGGAAGAGAGTACCGCTGCCTGATGTCTGAGAGAAAGGTTCGGGAGGTGTATGCAAATGCGTGATGGTAAAGAATTAAAACCATGCCTCTCCGGAAGAGGCGTAACGAAAGTGTTTGGCTTTGGCGATGCAAAAACGGTCGCTGTAGACCATGTTGATTTCGATTTTCATGAAGGTGAATTTGTTTCTATCGTAGGAGAATCCGGATCCGGAAAAACAACCCTTTCGAAGATGTTGCTCGGGCTGATCAGCGTAACGGAAGGTGAAATTGATTTCCAGGGTAAACCAAGAGACATCTCGAACGGAAAGAAGAAAAAAGAGTACTGGAAGGGAATTCAGGCGATTTTCCAGGATCCGTTTGCTTCCTACAATATGTTTAAACGTGTAGATTCTGTTCTGCTGGATTGCATTAATATGCGCGGTGACAAGAATCTGCCGAAAGAAGAAAAAGAACGTCTGATGACAGAGCCTGCAGCTTTGTAAACTTAAAATACGCAGAACTGACAAACAAATATCCATTTGAGCTGTCAGGAGGCCAGATGCAGCGACTGATGATTGCACGTATTTTCCTTCTGAAACCAAAGATTCTGCTTGCCGATGAGCCGACGTCTATGATTGATGCCTGCTCACGTGCAACGATCCTGGATATGCTGCTGAAGCTGCGTGATGAGATCAATATGACGATTATCTTCATCACCCACGATATTGGTCTTGCTTACTATGTATCCGATAATGTTTATATTATGGAGCATGGAAAATTTGTGGAATCGGGACCGGCAGAAGAAGTAATTCTTCACCCGACAGCAGCGTATACCAAACGTCTGATCAGCGATGTTCCAAAGATTTATGAACCGTGGGATCTGACAACAGTATAACAATGGTACGAAAGCTGTTTCCCTGGAATCATGCTTTGCGTCATATATGAGTCTTGCGAAAAGAGAGACGGTGCACGGAAAAAAAGTGTACCGTCTTCTCTTTTTGTCAATAATTTTTCTGAAAAAATTGCTTTTTAAAGAAAAAACTGGTAAAATTAGTAAGGTTACAGAACCGAAAAGAAAACTGGGGGATGAAAAATGCGAAACTGGTTTCGCGGACTGAAACTGAACCAAAAATTTACCGTAACAACGTTGATCTTTATTTTTATTCCGCTTTTTGGCATGATGTGCTTTGGGTTTAGGAGTACCAAAAGAATGCCATAGATCATGGGGTAAATGAAGCAGTAACGGCAATAGATCTTACCTGTGCGGAGGTGAATGCAAAAGCGAATGCCTGCTCAATGGTTGTAGATACGCTGCAGGAGTATGAACCGTTGGAAAAATATCTTCTTCATCTCAGGAGGGGAGAGGAGATCTCGGAGAGCTATTATCAGCAATTTCGAAACAACAGCATCAGCATAATCGATAAAATGCAGGAGGCAATGCCGGATCTGTACCAGATCCATATTTTTGCCATGGCAGATGGTTTTCTGGAGCAGCAGCCGATCCTGTATCAGAAGGAAAAGATGAAAAACTGTTCCTGGTACCGAAGCTATCAGGGCGGTGGACAGTGGTTTTTTGACATACAGGAAAAAAATATTATCTCCGGTACAAAAAAAGAAGGTTCCCATTTGATGACTTATGTACGGGAGCTGCGGGATCAAAGCGGAGGAAGGCTTGGCGTGATCGAGGTATCCATGCGTATGGCAGACATATTTCCTGAAATCTATCGATCCGGTGACAGCAGCTGGGCCTGTTTTGTTGATGAAAATTGGAATTTATATGACTGCGGGAAGACAGCGGCAGCCTGCAAATGGCAGTCCTATCGGGGGCTGATTCTGTTCCGGGCAGGAATCCGTGACAGAAAAGAGAGTCAGCAGAGCGCGGTGATTGACCGGAAAAACGTTGCAATTGTGCTTCGGAAAGTCGATAAACTCAATGGAATGTTTGTAACATTGACCAATTTGGATGATGCAACCGGAAACATGATCAAACAGCAGCAGAGAATGCTGCTTGAATTTGCCGGCTTCGGACTGCTTCTGATTGTGGTGGTCAATCTGATTGTGCGTGGCCTGCTGAAGGAGTTTTATGACGTCCTGGGTGAGATGCGTCAGATTGACAATGGAACAACAAAGATAAAGGTTTGTTACAGCGCAGAAGAGATGCGGGAAATGAGCTATGGTATCAACGGAATGCTGGAGAGAATTCAGAAACAGAACGAGGAAAGCATCAAAAGGGAGGCAGCGCTGAAAGATACGGCAATCCGGGCAATGCAGAACCAGATTAACGCTCATTTTATTTATAATGTTCTAGAATCCATCAAGATGATGGCTGAGATTAATGAAGAATATACGATTTCCGATGCAGTGACAGCACTTGGTGAAATGCTGCACTACAATATGCGCTGGAATAAATTCCTGGTAACCGTTCAGGATGAGATGAATTATATTCAGAACTATGTGGAACTGATGAATCTGCGGTATGATTTCACAATAACACTGTCCGTTCAGATGCCGGAAAATTTATATCGGCAGGATATCCCGAAAGATGTCTCTTCAGCCGATTGTGGAAAATGCAATTACACATGGAATTGAGGAGCTGGATGCAGACGCTGTCATTGAAATCAAAGGAATAGAGCATGAAAAGAGCTTTGAGATTGAAATCACAGATTCCGGAACAGGCATGTCAGAAAAGCAGCTTGCAATTCTGAGACGTAAACTAAGAATGCGCCTGAATTCAGATACACAGCCGAAACATGGAATCGGGCTTCGGAATGTACAGGACAGAATCCACATTCAATTTGGAACAGAGTATGGGCTGTCGGTCTATACAAAAGAGCATTGCTATACGAAGGTGAGTATTCATCTTCCCATCACGAGGGGGAAATATTCTCTGATGGATCAAGAGGGTGACGAGAAAGAGGAAGAAAAAGAAAATGAATACACTGCTGGTTGTAGAAGATGAAAAATTAATTCGACAGGGAATCGTGGCGATGATCCGGCGAAGCAGCGTGCCGGTGGAGGAGATTCTGGAGTGTCGAAACGGAGAAGAGGCATTGGAGATTTTGAGAAAACAGGGGGTGGACGTCATGTTCACTGATATCCGTATGCCCAAAATGGATGGTCTGACACTGGTCAACAAAATGGAGGAGTTGTCACAGAAACCTGTTGTTATTGTTTTAAGCGGCTATGATGAATTTTCCTATGCGGTTGAAATGATGAAGCATGGAGTTCGGGACTATATTTTAAAACCGATCAAGCGGGAGACGATAGAACAGCTTCTGGAAAATCTGGAACGAGAGCTTTCGGAGACCCGGGAAACGGAAGAAGAGGAAGAACGGTGCTTTTTAAATCAGCTCCGTTATCTGATGATGAATGCAGAAATGGCCGAAGAAAACGAATGGATGGATATGGAAAGCAGGATCCGGCGATACATCGGAAACGACAGCTTCCGGATCCTGCTGACCAGCAAGGCAAATGGGGAACGGTTTTCGAAATGCAGCGGAATTCTGCTGGAAGGCGTAGAAGGAGGAGTTCTGTATCTTTTGCCGGAACCGGAGGCAGAGCGGATCATGAAAGAAAAAGATGAGAGATTTTGTCTCGGAGTGGGAAAAGAACATCATTCTGTGATGGAAATTCCAGAGGCATACCAGGAAGCACTGCTGGCCCGGGAAATGGCATTTATACAGAAAAATCCTGTGGAAGAATATCAGAAAAAATGTTTTGAGGAAAAGCCGGAACTGGCACAGTTTCAGGAAAAATTTATTCTGCAGGTGCCAACGGACCGGGCAGATACTGTGCTGCGAAAAATGCGGAACTGGTATTTTGAGGCAGCACATCAGAGGGTTTCCCCCTATCAGCTTCTGGCAGTAACAGAAGCAATCTGTAAAGAGCTGGATCTTTTTCATCGAGTGGCGGAAAAACAGGAAAAATGTCCGCGCCCTCTGCAGTACCGTGATGCAGATCTGTTTCTGGATGCGTTTGAAAAATGGATACACGTTTACAGGGAAAGCCTGAAAAGTCAGACAGCCGGAAAAGAAAAAATGGAAGAGGCAATTTCATATATTCGGGAAAATTATGCAAAAGATCTGAATATGGCAATGGTATCTAACCATATTTGTATGAATTATTCGCTGTTTTCAGCAGCGTTTAAAGAACATACCGGTGTGAATTTTGTGAACTATCTGAAGGAGATCCGCATTGCGGAGGCAAAGCGTCTGTTGATTCAAACAGAAGATAAAATTACGGAAATTGCCAAACAGGTTGGATTTGAAAATGATAAGCATTTCATGAAATCATTTAAAACGGCATGCGGCGTATCACCGTCTGAGTTCCGAAAAGATTACAAAATGGTTTCCAACGGAAAGGGAGGACAGGATGAGTAAAGAAAAAGAAACCGGAAAAGAGAAGAGAAGAATCCGCCAGCTGGCGCGGTATTACATTCCATATAAGGGATTGTTTTTTACCGACATGTTTTTTGCAATGCTTGGAGCAGCCATTACACTGGTGATTCCACTGATTGTACGGTATATTACGAGTACGGTTGTGGAAAAGCCGCTGGAGCAGGCAACGGGTGAGATTATCCGCTCGGTATTCTGATGATTGCTATGGTTCTGGTTGAAATGTACTGTAACTTTTATATTGCCTATTACGGCCATGTGATGGGGGCGCGGATTGAGCATGATATGCGGAACGAGATCTTCGGCCATTATCAGAAGCTTTCGTTTGCTTTTTTCGATAACCAGAAGGTCGGCCATCTGTTGTCGCGCATCACAAGCGATCTGTTCGATATCAGTGAGCTTTTACATCATGGGCCGGAGGATATTGTCATTTCGTTTATCAAACTGATCGGTGCGATGATCATCCTGTTTGTGGTAAATCCGATGCTGGCATGTGTGCCGCTTGTGGTTATTGTGGTGATGCTGCTATTTGCCTTGGTAATGAACAGCCGCATGAAGAGTGCATTCAAGGAAAACCGTCGTAGAATTGCGGATATCAACAGTCAGATTGAGGACAGTCTTTCGGGGATCCGTGTTGTCAAATCGTTTGGAAATGAGACAGAGGAGATGCGTAAGTTCAATGCGGGAAATGACCGTTTTGTCGATTCGAAGAAGGTCAGCTACCGCTATATGGGAATTTACAATTCGGGAATGGGAGCATTTTCGACGCTGATTACCGTTATTTCGCTGATTGTCGGCGCATTGCTGATGACAGGTGGTAAGCTTGGGGCGGCGGATCTGGTTACATTTCTTCTGTATATTAACAACTGTACAGATCCGGTGAAAAAGCTGGTGAACTTACGGAACAGTTCCAGAATGGTTATTCCGGTTATGAACGTTTTCTGGAAATTATGAGCATCGCACCGGACATCCAGGACAAGCAGGATGCGTTGCCACTGAAGAATGTGCAGGGTGAAGTAACATTTGAAAACGTTTCGTTTCATTATGAGGAGTCGAAGGAAAATGTGTTAAGCAATGTGAATCTGCATGTCCCGGCAGGAGACTATGTAGCGCTGGTGGGAAGCTCTGGCGCCGGAAAGACGACGCTCTGTTCTCTGATTCCGCGTTTTTACGATGTGACAGAAGGAAGGATTCTACTGGATGGAAAGGATATCCGCGATGTGAAATTGAAGGATCTGCGCGATGAAATCGGTATTGTGCAGCAGGATGTGTACCTGTTTGCGGGAACGATCATCGACAACATCCGCTATGGCAGACCGGATGCGACCGACGAGGAGGTCATCCGCGCAGCGAAAGCGGCCAATGCACATGAATTTATCATGGAGCTGGCGGACGGCTACGACACCGATATCGGCCAGCGCGGCGTAAAACTTTCCGGTGGCCAGAAACAACGGCTTTCCATCGCCCGCGTATTCCTCAAAAACCCGCCGATCCTGATTTTCGACGAGGCAACCTCAGCGCTCGACAACGAAAGCGAAAAAGTCGTCCAGAAATCTTTGGAACTTCTGGCGAAAGACAGGACAACCTTCGTGATTGCGCACCGGCTGTCCACAATCCGGAATGCAAAGCGGATTCTGGTGCTGACGGAGAATGGAATTGCGGAGGAAGGCACACATAAGGAACTGCTCGCGAAAGGCGGGATTTATGCGCATTTGTATGAGATGCAGTTTTGATGAAAAGTTCATTAGTATGACAGAAAGGCAGCGGAAGAGAAACCGCTGCCTTTTTTGACACTTTCTTATTTTCTTCATACTCTATAAAGAACAGAAAATGAAAGAGGAACATGGTATGGATTCATCCCGTATGAATCGCGGCTGCTGCGGTGCGAACAATATGCAGAACCGCCGCGCCGCTTCAAACAATATGGAACTGAAGATGGAACCAAGGAATTTCCCGCGGAAAATGCAGCATGTAGATCATATGATACCTGCAATGGCGTACGTTCCGATGCAGCGGTTTGAACAGATCTATGATCTTTCCACTGCATTAAAAAATGGAACCTTATTCCCGGAACTCTGTAAACCATTCTGTGGAAAGGGAGGAGGAGAGTGCCTATGATGCCGCAGATGCCATCCCGCGAAAAGCTGCTCGCCTGGATTGATCAGGTCAGCTTTGCTGTTGTTGAAATGAACCTTTACCTCGACACCCACCCGGAGGATGAAGATGCACTTGCCTTTTTCCGGGAAAAGTGGAGCTTCGAAAAGAAGCATTGAAACAGTACGCCGAACAGTACGGCCCGCTCACGATCGATACCGCCAATGACCGCATGAGCCGTTCTTTCGAATGGGTTATGCAGCCATGGCCGTGGGAAGTCAACCGGAAAGGAGGGTGCTGACGGATGTGGAATTATGAAAAACGCCTCGAGTATCCTGTAAACATCACGACACCAAACCCCAAAATCGCCCAAATTATCATGAGTCAGTATGGTGGACCGGATGGAGAGATGGGCGCATCCATGCGGTATCTCTCTCAGCGTTTCACAGCACCGAACCGAATTGTAGCGGGGGTGTTGAATGATGTTGGTACCGAGGAATTAGCTCATCTCGAAATGGTATCCACGATCGTTCATCAGCTTACCTGTAATCTTTCGCTGGAAGAAATTCAGAATTCCGGTTTTGCCAATTACTATGTAGACCACACAACTGGCATCTGGCCGCAGGCGGCCGGCGGAGTTCCGTTTAATTCCTGTGAGTTCCAGTCGAAAGGTGATCCTTTGACAGATTTGTTCGAAGACCTCGCTGCGGAGCAGAAAGCCCGGTCAACGTATGATAACATCCTTCGTTTGGTAAAAGATCCTGAAGTTGCAGATCCGATTCGTTTCCTGCGGGCGCGTGAAGTTGTGCATTTCCAGCGTTTTGGTGAAGCACTGCGTTCTGTACAGGATGAATTGAATTCGAAGAACTTTTATGCGTTTAATCCGTCGTTTGATGCAAAGACTTTCTGTGCGGCACCGCAGCCAGGGGCAGGTCAGGGGAATTGCTGCACAAGATAGTAAATTAAAAATCAAAGAACAGCACACCACTGGAAAATCCCATCTGAAAAACAGGTGGGATTTTTTGGGTTTACAGTAAGAAAATCTTATCCAGTCGTAAATCATTATCCCATCATAATATAGAAAAAAGACTTTCAAAAACAGAAAAGTCAGAAAGGATGTTCCATGGAAGCAATGAATTATGTAAAGCCCGAACTCATCGTCGTTGCGTTCGTGCTGTATTTTTTCGGTGTTGCTTTGCGGCAGGCGCAGGCGGTGAAGAATAAGTACATTCCGCTGATCTTAGGCGGCATCAGCATGGTGCTGTGTGCGGTTTGGGTGATGGCGACGAGTGAGATTGAGACGGCGAAGGAGGGGGCGATGGCGGTTTTTACGGCGGTCACGCAGGGGATTCTGGTGGCGGGGCTGAGCAATTATGTGAATCAGATTATCAAGCAGATCCATAAGCCGGAGTGAACGGCGCTTCAAAAAATCTGTGTTATGCCGGAGCAGTCGGAACCGTCAGAAAGGGGAGAATATGAGAATTGATCGGTCGTATCTTGGCAATCAGAATACGTATGCGGAAAACAATCCCAAATGTATCGTAGTCCACAACACCGACAACTTCGCAGCAGGTGCCGATGCGCGGGCACATGCGAGAGCACAGCATGACGGGAATTTCCAGAACATTTCCGCACACTATTACGTCGATGACGGTGACACAGCCTACCAGGCGGCACCGCACAGCCGGGGGTGCTGGCATGTCGGCATTAATTACGGCGGAAAAAATCTGTTTCAGCAGTACGGCAACAAGAACAGCATCGGTGTGGAGATGTGTGTGCAGGCCGGGTATAATTATGAAAAAGCATTTGAGAATACTGCGGCACTGGTGCGGGAGATCATGCGGGAGACGGGGATTCCGCTGGAAAGAGTCTATCGTCATTATGACATCTGCAGCAAATACTGTCCGAGCCAGATCATGAACCGCGGTGACTGGGACCGCATGAAGCGGATGATCGGAAGCGGTGCAGGGAGCACAGGAACGGGAACAGCAGGCAGCGGAACAGGAAAAACGTATGCGCCGGGATCTATCAGGTGCAGACAGCGGCCCTCAACATCCGTCAGGCACCGGATGCGGACAGCAGGATTGCCGGAACGATCCGGGATCATGGAAGCTACACGGTGACGGAAATCCAGAACACAAGCTGGGGACGGCTTCTCTCAGGGGCAGGCTGGGTCAACTGCCATACAGCGTATTGCCGTTATGCCGGTCCCGCAAAAGAAAAATCGGCAGAGACAGCAAAGTCATCCGGAAAGACAGTCGCAGAGGACGGAATCTGGGGCGAAAATCTGACGCGCCGTCTGCAGGAACTTTTCGGCACACCGCAGGATGGAAAAATCAGCAATCAGCTGGCCGTCAACCGGAAATTCTGTGATGGCATCACAGCCGCCGAGTGGGACAGTACGCCAAAAGGCGGATCGGCCCTTGTAAAAGAAATGCAGAAATGGGCATCGGCCGGCATGGACGGCTATATCGGTCCGCAGACAATCCTCGCCTGGCAGAAAAAACTCGGCACGCCGATCGACGGCACAGTAAGCAGCCCATCCGCCATGGTAAAAAAACTGCAGAAGTGGTGCAACCAGAAATAGAAAAAAGAATACTCAAAGACCCGGTTTTGTGTTATACTGGAAGATAGTTTAAAATGAACAGAAAGAAAAAGAGCTTCAAAAAAGACTCGAAGTGTCAAATGTAAAATACAAAAGAGAAAAAATAAAGGTAATTTTTGCATACAGATTCATCGGGGGGAATTGCGGCTGACAGGAGAGAACAACAGCAGATGAGAAAAAATGCAGTAAAAAATGCAGGAATGATACGAATTTATCTGAATATGGCATGGAAACTTTTGCAGAAAAACCTGCTTAGCATCGTGATATTTGAGACGGTCTACCGCCTGTTTTCCAACCAGCTGGTTTCAAGACTCGCCAATGCGGCGATCAACTTTTCCTTAAAACAGCTGGGAACGAGTTATATGACATCGGAAAACTTCAACAAGATCATGCTGCATCCGCTGACCCTTCTGCTGATTTTTGGAATTCTGCTTGTTTTCTTTTTCTGTATGCTGTTTGAAATCTATGCTGTCATGGCGGCTCTGGAGGCCTCCTGGAAACGAAAACGGATTTCCGTTCCTGTCATGATGCTTGCCGGCGGAAGAGGAGCCGCACAGTTTGTGCGCGCCCGCCCGTGGACCTGGTTTTTCTACATGGCAGCGAGCTTCCCGTACCTTTGGCTGCACAGCAGCTACAGCGCCATCCGCAGTATGAAACTGCTTCAGGTTTCCCTGACGAAGATTTTCAATGCCTTCCCGGCATACTGGATCCCGGTGGTGCTGACGATTCTGCTTGTCGCGTTCTCGTTTGTGTTTTCCTACACCATCCCGTTCCGGTGCATGATGACGGAAAAAAGAGAAAAATACCCATCTGCGGGTGCGCCAGACACTGGAAAAACGCGTGCTGCGTGAGCTTGGCATCAACGTCTCTTTCCAGGTGATGATTTTTCTGATTACGTGGGTTCTGTATCTGATTTTCGGAACGGCTGTCGTTGCCTATGCAAAGCTGGTGAAAACGCCGTCTACCGTTGTCAGTACCGTCATCGTCTACGGTGACTGGGTCAAATCGACGATGAGCCTGATCGGCGGAGCGTTCGGCCTTGTCGGAAGCATTACGTATCTGTATCTGATTTTTATCCGTTCCTCCCGAAAGCTACCAGAAGAGCCGGACAACGAAAAAGCCGAGCTCGAAGCTGGTACGCACCTTCTGTGGTCCGGTAACGGCGGTGGTTCTCACGATCGCCATGCTGGCGGGAGAAACGGTTTATCTTGTATATGCCATGCGCGCAACACGTGCAGAGGCAACGGCTTCCTCCCAGTATATTTCGGTGTCAGCGCACCGGGGCGGAGCCAGAAAAGCACCGGAAAATACGATGAGCGCGATCAAATATGCAGTGGACAGCATGTCGGATTACGCGGAGATCGATGTACAGGAGACGAGTGATGGTGAGATTGTCCTTATGCACGACACAAATCTGAAGCGGACAACCGGTCTGAATGCCAGCATCTGGACCCTGACCTACGATGAAATCAGCCAGCTCGATGCCGGTGTACGATTCAACAAAAAATTCCGCGGCGAGCAGATTCCGAAGCTGGAAGAAGTCATCGCGTACGCGAAAGGAAAAATCAACCTGAATATCGAAGTAAAATACAACGGCCACAACCAGAATATTGTCAAAAAAGTGGTGAAAATCATCGAGGATAATGACTTTGTGGATCAGTGTGTGCTGACTTCCATGAACTACAATTTCCTCAGGCAGGCAAAGAAAATCAATCCGGATATCAAGACCGGGTATACGATGAAAATGTCGTACGGAGGCCTGGAGGATATGGACGCGGCGGACTTCTTTTCTGTAAAATATACGTACATCACAGAAAGCTTTGTAGAGCATGCGCACAGTCTTGGTAAAGAAGTCTGTGCCTGGACGCTGAATTATCAGGGAGATATGCAGCGGATGGTCAACTGCGGCGTGGACAACATTATCACGGACGATCCGGAGCTGGTGCGTAAGGTTATCCTCGGAACGACCAACCGAAATCCGGGCTTTGTCAGCTGCTTGGCTATGCACTGAAATAAATGGAGGAAAACAATGGAGGTGGAAACTTCATGGCAGAGAAAGTAAACATGCCATCCCAGAAGAAAGAAAAGAAGAAAAAGAGGAAGAAAAAACTTCCTTCGGATTTTTATGATTATAACCTGCTGGCCTGCACTATTTTGCTGGTCAGCTTCGGACTGATTATGCTGTACAGCGCGAGCGCCTACGAGGCGGCCAGTACATTCAAAGGAAATGATATGTATTATTTCACGCATCAGGCGGGACTTTCTGCTATTGTTCTGATGGGGATTGTGATATTGTCGAAGTTTGTAGATTATCATAGTGTATGGTTCCAGCGGATTGCAGCACTGGTATACTGGGGAAGTCTCCTTCTGATGGCGGCGGTAAGGTTTACGCCGCTTGGTTATGAAGCCTACGGGGCGAGAAGATGGCTCCGGATCGGCGGTGTCAGTCTTCAGCTGCGGAGATTGGAAAGCTGGGCTGATTCTGTATTTGCCATACATTATCCTGAAGATGGGAAAAAATATGCGTACCATCCGCGCAAAAGCGATTGTCCTCGGACTTGGCGTGCTGCAGGCGCTGGCTGCGTGGATTCTGACGGACAACCTGAGTACCGCCATTATTCTGGGACTCATCGCCTGCGTCATTTTGTTTCTGGCGGACCCGGAGGTAAAATTTTATGCGCGTGTGATTCCGGGCGCGGCGGTAATTGGCGTTTTTGCGATTATCATTTTAAAAAATAATCTGCAGATCTTTGAAAGAATAGGCGGTGACTTCCGGTCGAACCGTATCTATGAATGGCTTTCCGGAGGCAGCTATCAGATTCTGCAGGGACTTTATGCGATTGGCTCCGGTGGATTTCTCGGAAAAGGACTTGGCAACAGTACGCAGAAGATTACAACAATTCCGGAAGCACAGAACGATATGATCTTCTCGATCATCTGCGAGGAGCTTGGAATATTTGGCGCGCTTCTTGTATTGTTGCTGTTTGGCTACTTGCTGTACCGTCTGTTTGTGGTTGCACAGAATGCGCCGGACGCGTATGGAATGCTGATGGTGAGCGGCGTTTTTGCACATATTTCCATTCAGGTTATTCTGAACCTGTGTGTCGTTCTGAAACTGATGCCGGCAACGGGAATTACCCTTCCATTTATCAGTTACGGAGGAACATCGGTGCTCTTTATCCTGACGGAAATCGGCATTGCCCTGTGCGTCTCCCGCTTTATTGTGTTCCAGGATGGAAAGAGCGGAGAAGGAGAGGCACAGGCGGAAGAACAGTAAAAGTAGAAAAATCTATTGACAAATGCCGGAATAACAGATACACTTTTTTCGAAAGAAATACTGGCTGCCGGGTAGAGGCAGAAAGGAGCAGAACAATGTTAGAAAAGATAAAAGAAATTTTAGTAGAACAGCTCAACTGTGATGCAGACAGCATCAACGAAGATACTTCTTTTAAAGATGACCTGGGTGCAGATTCCCTGGATCTCTACGAGATGGTTATGGCATTAGAAGACGAGTACGGAATTGAAATCGACACCGACGAACTGACAGACCTTTCTACCGTCGGCGACTTTATGGAATATTTGAAACAGCACGGCGTAGAGGTCTGAAAAAGAGCATTGCCGCTGGCAAAAGTGGAAGGATGGTGCAGCTCGGAAGAAACGCCGGGCTGTTTTCCATTCTAAATAAATGGTGGAAGGGAACAGACAAAAGGATTGTTCCAGAAAAACCAGAAATCAGGAGAAAAGAAAAATGAGCAATGTAAAAACAAGATTTGCACCGAGCCCGACAGGCCGGATGCATGTAGGAAATCTGCGTACTGCCCTGTATGCGTATCTGATCGCAAAACACGATGACGGAACCTTTATGCTCCGTATCGAGGATACCGACCAGGAGCGTTTCCAGGAAGGCGCACTTGATATCATCTACCGTACCTTAAAAGAGACCGGCCTGGTACACGACGAGGGACCGGACAAAGACGGCGGCTGCGGCCCGTACGTACAGAGCGAGCGTAATGCAGCAGGTCTGTACTTGAAATACGCAAAACAGCTGGTAGAGCAGGGTGACGCTTATTACTGCTTCTGTGACGCAGAGCGCCTGAGCCAGTGCAAGCGTAACGTAGGCGGAAAAGAAATCTCGATCTACGACAAACACTGCCTTGGTCTTTCCAAAGAGGAAGTAGAGGCCAATCTGGCAGCCGGCAAACCGTACGTCATCCGTTTCAATATGCCGACCGAAGGAACCACAACCTTCCACGATGAGATCTACGGAGACATCACCGTAAACAACGAGGAGCTGGAAGACCTGATCCTGATCAAATCCGACGGATATCCGACTTACAACTTCGCAAACGTCATCGACGACCATCTGATGGGTGTAACCCACGTTGTCCGTGGTAATGAGTATCTGTCCTCATCCCCGAAATACAACCGTATTTACGAGGCATTCGGCTGGGAAATTCCGGTTTACGTACACTGTCCGCTGATCACCAACGAGGAGCATCAGAAGCTGTCCAAACGCTGCGGCCATTCTTCTTATGAAGACCTGATCGATCAGGGCTTTTTAAAAGATGCCATTGTCAACTTCGTAGCCCTTCTTGGATGGAGCCCGGAAGGAAACCGCGAGATCTATTCTCTCGAGGAACTGGTAAAAATCTTCGATTACCACCACATCAGCAAATCTCCGGCCGTTTTCGATATGACAAAACTCCGCTGGATGAACGGCGAGTACATGAAGGCAATGGACGACGAGAAGTTCTATGAGATGGCGCTTCCGTATATCCAGAAGACAATCCACCGTCCGCTCGATTTTAAGAAAATTGCAGCCATGGTAAAAACAAGAATCGAAGTATTCCCGGATATTGCAGACCTCATCGACTTCTTCGAGGAAGTTCCGGAGTACGACGCTTCGATGTACACTCACAAAAAGATGAAGACAAACGAGGAGACCTCCCTTGCACTTCTTCAGGAAGTAAAACCGCTGCTGGCAGCGCAGGAAGATTTCAGCAATGATGCTCTCTTTGAGATGCTCAGCGCATTCGGAAAAGAAAAAGGATACAAGACCGGTTATATTATGTGGCCGATCCGTACCGCTCTTTCCGGAAAACAGATGACACCGGCCGGCGCAACGGAAATCCTTGAGGTTCTGGGAAAAGAGGAGTCTCTTGCCCGCATCGACAAAGCGATTGAGAAATTATCCAAATGATATATAATGATTCACAAAAAAAAGCGGTGATGCATACCACCGGCCCCATGATGGTCCTTGCCGGACCGGGGTCGGGGAAAACCGCAGTGATTACGGGGCGGACCTGCCAGCTTGTAACGAGCGGCATTTCCGCCTCTCGTATTCTTGTCGTAACATTTACGCGTGCGGCGGCAAAAGAGATGAAGGAGCGGTATTTAAAGGCGATGGGAAAGACGAGTACCCAGGTCACCTTTGGAACGTTCCACGGGGTATTCTACGCGATTCTGCGCCATACGTACCGCATGTCCGGCAACAATATTTTAAGCGAGGAAGAGAAAAAGCGGCTGATGCGCGAGCTGGTCAACCACTATGCCAGAGACCTGGAGGAAGAGGATCTCGAGGAAAATCTGGCGCGCGAAATCAGCACTGTGAAGAACAATCAGATCCCGCTGGAACATTACTATTCCGCCTGCATGCCGCAGGAAAAGTTCCGCGAAATCTATGAGGCGTATGAGAAATGGCGGAAGGAGAACAAAAAACTCGATTTCGACGATCTGATGGTGCAGTGCAAACGTCTCTTTCTGGAGCGGCCGGAGGTCCTCCGCGCCTGGCAGCAGAAATTTCAGTATATCCTGATTGACGAGTTTCAAGACATCAGCCCCGCGCAGTATGAGATTGTGCGGATGCTGGCGCTGCCGGAAAATAACCTCTTTATTGTCGGGGATGACGATCAGTCGATTTATCAGTTCCGCGGGGCCAAGCCGGAGATCATGCTGAATTTTCCGAAAGATTACCCAGGCGCGGCGCAGGTAGTGCTCGATAAAAATTACCGTAGTACGGAATTTATCGTGAAGCGGTCCCAATGCCTGATCCACCACAACAAAAAGCGGTATGAAAAGGCGATTTCCACCGACAACGAGAAAGGCGCTCCGGTTGCAATCCGGGGATATAAGAACCGCGCGAGGAGATGCGTGCCGTTGCCGAGGAGCTGCGGGAGGCGGAGAAAAACGGCTGTCCGTATGAAGAGATGGCGCTTTTGTTCCGCACGAATCTTGGCTGCCGGACAGCAGTAGAGGAACTGATGGAAGCACAGATCCCGTTCCAGATGCGGGATGCCCTGCCGGATCTCTATGACCACTGGATTGCGAAAGATCTGCTGACGTATCTGAATCTTGCGATGGGAAGCCGGAAGCGCGGCGAGTTTTTAAAGATTGCCAACCGCCCGAACCGTTATCTGTCGCGGGATGCCTTTGAGGAGGCGACTGTTTCGTTCGATGCACTTCTGGAATATTACGAAGAAAAAGACTGGATGTGCCAGCGGATCCGCAAACTGGAGCAGGATATCACGACACTGACGCATTTATCGCCGTTCGGCGCGGTCAATTACATCCGCTATGCGATCGGCTATGAACAGTATGTGAAGGAATATGCGGCATACCGCCATCTGAAAGAGGATGATCTGATTTCTGTTTTGGACGAGCTGCAGGAGGCGGCAAAGAGCCAGAAAAGCATCGAGGGCTGGTTTGCACATATTGAGGAATACCAGCAGAAGATGAAGGAAAAACAGAAGCAGCGCGCAGAGAGTGCGGAAGGAGTTACGGTTTCCACCCTGCACAGCGTCAAGGGACTCGAGTACGACAAGGTCTATCTTCTTGACGTCAACGAGGGCGTAATGCCGTATCAGAAAGCAGTCCTTGCGGAGGCGATCGAGGAGGAGCGGCGGATGTTCTACGTCGGAATGACGCGCGCCCGGAAAGAGCTGACGCTCTGTTATGTGGAGGAACGGTTTGAAAAGAAAGTCGAGCCGTCCCGGTTCCTGGACGAGGTGATCCAGTAAATTTGTACTGTTGTGAAAGATGTTGAAAATAAATTTACTAATTGATAAAATTTTAACAAATAATATATTGACAAAGTTTTAACAATGAAGTATAGTAATGCCTGTAAGCGGGAACAATAAGATGACCGCAAAGCGAGGAGGAAAAACATTATGAAAATTTTATTTTACGATACCCAGAACTACGACAGAGAATCTTTCGACCGAACCAAAGAGCAGTTTCCAGAAATTGAAGTGGAATATTTAAAAACCGGCCTTGCTGCAAGAACCGCTTCCCTGGCAAAGGCTACGATGCCGTGTGCGCCTTCGTAAACTCTGATGTCGGAACAAAAACCGTAGAAGCACTGCATGAGGCAGGCGTCAAGCTGATCCTGATGCGCTGCGCAGCTTCAACAACGTAGATTTAAAGACAGCTGCAAAATACGGCATTGATGTACGCCGTGTACCGGGTTACTCCCCGGAGGCTGTAGCTGAGCATGCGATGACACTGGCCATGACGGTCAACCGCCACATGCACAAAGCATATACGAAAGTAAGAGAAAACGACTTCAGCCTGGGCGGACTGATGGGATTTAACTTCTATCAGAAGACCGCCGGAATCGTCGGAACCGGAAAAATCGGTGCGGCTATGGCAAGAATCTGCCGCGGTTTCGGCATGAAAGTCATTGCTTACGATGTGTACCAGAATGAATCCTTAAAAGATTTTGTTACGTACGTAACTCTTGATGAATTGCTGGCACAGAGTGATCTGATCTCCCTGCACTGCCCGCTGATGGACAGCACATACCACATGATCAACCGCGAGAGCATCAAAAAGATGAAAGACGGCGTGATCCTGGTCAATACGTCCCGCGGAGGTCTGGTAAAGACAGACGACCTGATCGAGGGAATCCGTGCAAGAAAATTCTTCGGCGTCGGCCTTGACGTATACGAGGAGGAAACCCCGAACGTATTCGAGGACCGTTCCGATGAGATTCTGGAGCACTCCACCACAGCACGTCTCCTGTCCTTCCCGAACGTTATGATCACTTCACATCAGGGATTCTTCACCGAGGAAGCACTGCGTGCGATTGCAGAGACCACACTGCAGAATGCACTGGATTTCGAGGCAGGAAAAGAGACCCCGAACATTGTCCGTGCATAATGGAAATCCACTAGAAAACAGTTATCTTATAAGAGAACAAGAGACAACCCATTTTCGGCGGGTTGTCTCTTTTAAATTATGAGAAAATAGTGTATGATGGTAGATAGCAGAAAAACGGCCAGAGAAAAACACTGGCCGGATACAAAAGGAGAGCAGGATTTTATGGACTGTAAAGAAGCAGAAAAATTAATACAGCCATACGTGCAGGGAAATATGCCGGAGAAAGAGATGGAACCGTTTATTTCCCATATCCGGAAATGCCATACATGCCACGAGGAACTGGAGACATATTTTATTGTGAACCGTGCGATGGCATATTTCGAGGATGACGCGCCCGATTCCTACAATCTGACAGGACTTCTGGAACGCGATCTGGAGAAAAAAGAGGAAGAAGCGAGACACCGCCGGTACAAAGATACGTTTTTCCGGGTGCTGATGCTGATTCTCGTTCTGTTTCTGGTGCTCCTGTCTCTGCACTATTTTGAAGTGATAGAATTACCCTGGCTGAAAGGATTATTATGAGTGATAAAATCGTATTACTGGACGGACACAGTATTCTGAACCGGGCTTTTTACGGCGTACCGGATCTGTCCAATGCAGAAGGACTGCACACGAACGCCGTATATGGATTCCTGAATATTCTGTTTAAAATTCTCGATGAGGAGCAGCCGCAGTATCTTGCCGTGGCGTTTGACCTCCATGCACCGACATTCCGCCACAAAATGTATGATCAGTACAAGGGAACGAGAAAGCCGATGCCGCAGGAATTGCGCGAACAGGTCCCGGTGATCCAGGAAGTGCTCGCAGCAATGGACATTGAGATTGTCACAAAAGAGGGCTATGAGGCGGATGATATCTTAGGAACGCTCGGCCGCAAATGCGAGGCGGAAGGGATGGAAGTTACGATCGTATCCGGAGACCGCGACCTGCTGCAGCTTGCAACGGACCACATTCTGATCCGGATTCCAAAAACCGTAAAGCGTGTGACGACGATTGAAAATTACCACACGGCAGAGGTGCTGGAAAAATACAGTCTTCTCCCGAAACAGATCATCGATCTGAAAGCGCTGATGGGCGATACCGCAGACAATATCCCGGGTCTGCCGGGTGTCGGAGAGAAAACCGCGACGAAAATCCTGCTGCAGTACGAGACACTGGAAAATGCGCATGCACATTTCGAGGAGATCAAACCGAACAAGGCAAAAGAGGCGATGCGAGATCATTATGATCTGGCGGAATTAAGCAAAAAACTTGCAACGATTGATACCGATGCGCCGGTGGAGCTCGACCGTGAAAAAGCGGCACTCTCGAATTTTTATACACCAAAAGCGTATGAGATGTTCAAACGTCTGGAGTTTAAAAACCTGCTGGGCCGCTTCGAGGAGACGAATGCAGAACCAGAGGATGCCGTCTTTCTGCGCACCGTAACGGATTTTTCCGAGGCGGAAGAACTCTTTGGAACCATCGCGAAGGAGGAGAAGGCAGGAGCCGCTCTTCTGACAGAAGAAACCCCGAAGGACGGACCGATGGCAGATCGGAGCCGTTCACTTGTCGGTATGGCAGTTACGTATGGAAGCGGAGAGCCGGATGTTGTTTACTTCCCAGCAGAAGGTTTCCTGACCGGAGATTATTTAAAAGAAAAATTGACTGAGCTGCAGAAGCAGATTCCGGTTTTCTGCGTCATGGACGGAAAAGAATTTCTGAAGGATATGCCGGACGCCGATGAAGCCCATCTGTTTGATGCCGGAATTGCCGCGTATTTATTAAATCCATTGAAATCACAGTATTCGTACGATGATATCGTAAAAGAGTACGTACACCGCTATGTGCCGGCAGTGGAAGAGATCTTCGGCGGAAGCAAGATTCCGGCCGCAGGAAAGATGACGCCGGAACAGCAGGAGTCGTATGCAGGTCATCAGGCGTATGCTGTATTTGCCGCACAGGAAAACATGGAAAAGCTGCTGAAGGAGCAGGGCATGTGGGATCTGTACCGGAATGTGGAGATTCCGCTGGTGTTTACGCTCCGTCAGATGGAAGCGGATGGAATCGCCGCAGAAAAAGAAGCACTTTCCGTTTACGGAGCTGAGCTGGCGGAGCGGATCGGAGAGCTGGAGGCACAGATCTACGAGGAGGCCGGCGAGGAGTTCAACATCAATTCCCCGAAGCAGCTCGGCGTGATTCTGTTTGAAAAGCTGCAGCTTCCGGGCGGCAAAAAGACCAAGACGGGTTATTCCACCGCCGCCGATGTGCTCGAAAAGCTTGCACCGGATCACAAACTCGTTGCCGATATTCTGGAGTACCGCCAGCTTGCCAAACTGAAATCGACGTACGCCGACGGTCTGCAGGCCGTGATCGGGAAAGATGGAAGAATCCATTCGACATTTAACCAGACCATCACCGCGACCGGCCGCATCAGCAGTACCGATCCGAATCTGCAGAACATTCCGGTGCGGATGGAGCTTGGCCGTCTGATCCGGAAAGCCTTCGTGCCAAAGCCTGGCTGTGTCTTTCTGGATGCCGACTATTCCCAGATTGAACTCCGCGTGCTGGCCCATATGTCGGGCGATGAAAACCTGATCGAGGCGTACCGCGAGGCGGAGGATATCCACCGCATGACGGCATCGAAAGTGTTCCATGTGCCGCTTGAAGAGGTAACACCGCTGCAGAGAAGAAATGCGAAGGCGGTCAACTTCGGTATCGTATACGGTATCAGTTCGTTCGGTCTGGGCCAGGATCTCGGTATCAGCCGGAAAGAGGCAGAGGCCTATATCCAGCAGTATTTCGAGACGTATCCGGGTATCCATGAGTTTTTGAACCGCTGCGTAGAGGATGCCAAAGAGAAAGGCTATTCCGTGACGATGTTCGGACGCAGACGGCCGATGCCGGAGCTGAAATCGAGCAACTTTATGCAGCGGTCATTCGGCGAGCGCGTTGCGATGAATGCGCCGATCCAGGGAACGGCGGCGGATATTATTAAAATAGCGATGATCCGCGTGGCGAAACGGCTGAAAGAGGAGCAGTTAAAGACCAGACTTCTTCTTCAGGTACACGATGAGCTGCTGCTGGAAGTGCCGGAAGACGAGCTCGAAAAGGCAGAAAAGATCCTGGAAGAGGAGATGACCGGGGCAGCACATCTGGCTGTCAAACTCGAGATCGATATGCACACAGGAAACAACTGGTACGAGGCGAAATAGTGCACTCATACCAGGAGCGAAAGGATACAAAAGAATGAAAGTTTTTGGAATTACAGGCGGCGTGGGCGCCGGAAAAAGCGAAGTGCTCACGTACCTTGGACAGAATTATGATGCAACGGTGATCCAGGCGGACGAGGCAGGTTACCTTGTGATGCTGCCGGGCGGCGAATGCTATGGAGAGATTGTGAAGCTGTTCGGCAGACAGATCACCACAGAGACCGGCGAACTTGACCGGAAACGGATTGCTGAGATCGTTTTTCAGGACGAAGAAAAGTTAAAAGCCCTGAATGCGATCGTTCATCCGGCGGTAAAACGGTATATCAAAAAAGCCATTGCAGCCGCGGAAAAAGCAGGGACGGAATACGTCTTTGTGGAGGCCGCACTCTTAATCGAAGAAAAATATGATGAAATTTGTGATGAACTGTGGTATATTTATGCGGATGAAGAAGTCCGGAAGGAGCGATTGATCGAAGGACGCGGCTATTCCGAGAAGAAAGTTCGCGAAATCATGGCAAATCAGCTTTCCGAGGATGAATTCAGCAGCCACTGCGATTTTGAAATCGACAACAGCGGCGATTTTGAGGAAACAAAAAAACAGTTAGACCATAGGATGAAAAGATATGAAACTTTGTAGTATTGCAAGTGGTTCGAGCGGAAACTGCATTTTCGCGGGAAGCGAGACCACAAGCCTTCTGATCGATGCGGGCATCAGCGGAAAGCGCGTGGAGGCGGGACTGGCTGTTCTCGACCGCAGCGCGAAGGAGCTGGATGGCATTCTCGTGACACATGAGCATTCCGATCATATCCAGGGTCTTGGCGTGCTGGCGCGCCGGTACGGTATTCCGATTTACGCAACGGATGGAACAATTCAGGCGATGCAGCAGACGAAGAGCCTTGGAAAGTTCCCGGAGGGGATTTTCCACACGATTCACGCGGATGACACGTTTACGCTGGGTGATATCGCCGTACATCCGTTTACGATCTCCCACGATGCGGCAGAGCCGGTCGGCTACCGCATGGAATCCGGCGGGAAATCGATTGCGATCGCGACGGACCTTGGTGTCTACAGCGATTACACGGTTCAGAATCTGACCGGGCTGGATGCCGTTTTGTTGGAGGCAAATCATGACGAGAACATGCTTGCGGTCGGACCGTACCCGTATCCGTTAAAACAGCGGATCGCCGGGGCGAAAGGCCATTTATCGAACCTGGCGGCAGGCCATCTCCTCTGCGAGATTCTGCACGACAATCTGCAGGAAGTGCTGCTCGGCCATCTGAGCAAGGAAAATAATTATGAGGCACTGGCCTTTGAAACCGTGGCCTGCGAGGTCACAACGGGTGATAATCCGTATCACTCGGGTGATTTTCATCTTGCTGTCGCTAAAAGAAGCGAAGTATCACCGTTAATTGAGGTTTAAATATACATTTTTAGAGCTACATACCATGTTTTTCGCAAGGCCGCCATTACCGGTTTTTCCGGGGCTTTGACATAAAACCAGAAAAAGGAGAATGGAAACATGAAGAAGACAATTATCACTGTCGTAGGCAAGGACACCGTGGGCATTATCGCAAAGGTATGTAATTATCTGGCAGAGAACCAGGTAAACATCGAAGACATTTCTCAGACGATTGTGCAGGGATATTTCAACATGATGATGGTAACGGACGTCTCCAAGAGCGAGAAATCCAACGCAGAGCTTGCAAAAGATCTGGAGGAGCTTGGAAGTTCCATCGGCGTTGTCATCCGCTGCCAGCATGAAGATATTTTCAATATGATGCACCGTATCTAAAGCGAAGGAGAAAAACGACATGATAAATCTGTTTGAAGTAAAGGAAACGAACGAGATGATCGAAAAAGAGAATCTGGACGTTCGTACCATTACCCTTGGAATCAGTCTTATGGACTGTATCGACTCCAATCTTGACAAGCTGAACCGCAAAATCTACGACAAAATCACGACGACTGCCAGAAATCTGGTTTCCGTAGGTGAGGAGATCGAGGGCGAGTTCGGTATTCCGATTGTAAACAAGAGAATTTCCGTTACCCCGATTGCCTTAGTCGGCGCAGCAGCCTGCAGAACGCCGGAGGATTTCGTGACGATTGCACAGACTCTGGACCGTGCGGCAAAAGAAGTCGGCGTCAATTTCCTCGGCGGCTATTCCGCTCTGGTAAGCAAAGGTATGACGACAGCAGATGAGCTTCTGATCCGTTCTATCCCGCAGGCACTGGCTGTTACGGATTTTGTCTGCAGTTCCATCAACCTTGGCTCCACCAAAACCGGTATCAACATGGATGCTGTCAAACTGATGGGTGAGATCATTAAGAAGACGGCGGAGGCAAGCAAAGAGAACAACTGCCTTGGATGCGCAAAACTCGTTGTTTTCTGCAATGCACCGGACGACAACCCGTTCATGGCAGGCGCTTTCCACGGCGTAACCGAGGCGGATGCCATCATCAATGTCGGCGTTTCCGGTCCTGGTGTTGTCAAACATGCTCTGGAAAAAGTACGTGGCGAGAACTTTGAGGTACTCTGCGAGACGATCAAGAAGACCGCATTTAAGGTAACGCGTGTCGGCCAGCTCGTTGCACAGGAGGCTTCCAAGCGGCTGAACATTCCGTTTGGTATCATTGACCTTTCCCTGGCACCGACTCCGGCGATCGGAGATTCCGTTGCGGATATCCTTGAGGAGATCGGCCTCGAGCACGCAGGTGCACCGGGAACGACAGCGGCGCTGGCACTTCTGAACGATCAGGTGAAAAAGGGCGGTGTTATGGCATCTTCCTATGTCGGCGGCCTCTCCGGCGCATTCATCCCGGTTTCTGAGGACCAGGTATGATCAACGCAGTCAACGACGGCGCACTGACCATTGAAAAACTCGAGGCAATGACCTGTGTCTGCTCTGTAGGCCTTGACATGATCGCCATCCCGGGAGACACGAAAGCATCGACCATCTCCGGAATCATCGCAGATGAGCTTGCCATCGGTATGGTCAACCAGAAAACAACGGCAGTCCGCCTGATCCCGGTCATCGGAAAAGGCGTGGGCGAGACCGTAGAATTCGGCGGCCTCCTCGGCTATGCACCGATCATGCCGGTCAACAACTTCTCCTGCGAGGCATTCGTCAACAGAACAGGAAGAATCCCGGCACCGATTCATTCGTTTAAAACTAAAGAGAAAGCTGAAAAGCCGGCAGTGATCCTGAATGGAAAGGATCGCTGCCGGCTTTTTTACCATCTGCGCAAATAAAAATAGTAATTTTAAGGAATGTATAGTATGATATATTACATACTGATAATTTTACTTGCAACCCATAAAAAGTGTAAGAAAAAATGAATTATTACGGGGAACTTCAGCGATAGCAGCCGTTGTTCTAGCAATACCTCTGCGGATGTGCATGTGAAGGCCGCCATAGAAAACACAAAGTATTATTTGAACAAAAACGGCAAAATGCAGACTGGCTGGCAGAAGATCGGTGGAAAATGGTATTACATGGATAAGAACGGAGCGCTGCAGGAATCTAAATGGATCAGCGGAATTTATTATGTAAAAGTCGATGGGCAGTCCGTTCGTCTGATGAAAGACCGGAAAGCTTTCCTTCCTCCCGGTAAATCGCACGGATCGGTTCATGATGAGGTACAAAACAGACTGTTTCCTCAGATCTTTCGGTATGACCTCCAGTGCTCATGGAACTTGCGCCTGTAATGTACCCAGCACCCTGCGATCTTCAGATCTCCAAAATATGATGTTCCTCAACTTCGACTTTTCAGGCACAAAGCGGTAACATCTGGATATGGCATCTGGAAGCTGTTTTCATTCTTTTTGCCGATCTGTTTTTTCTTTTTGGCTGCTCTTATTGGACAGCACGATCTGTTCCATCATCAGCTGCATCTTATCATTGCGGGTCTGTGTCTGTTTTGTCAGTTCCTCCATCTGATCCTGAAGACAGAGAAACAGAAGAAAATATATCTGCCGAAAGTCCATTTCCGTTTTTGATACACATCACTGGAACTTCGGGCACAGTTGCTGTTCTTTTTTTGCTTTTAACGCTAAAAGGTAATGTTTTTCTTGTGTGCAGTAAAGTGTTAGAGTATAATAAAACCAGTTTTTTTGCATAAGTTTAGGCGGAGAATCCTGCCGTAGCAGGATCCTTTCTTACGGTGTTATTTCACAGACGTAACCATAATAGTTTTACTGCAGGGGGGGATAGAAAATGAAAACAAAAGAGATTCAGGAACTCTATCAAATAAAATTACATAGTATGGACACGATCCTGCATCAGATATCGCTTATGGATCAGGTGGAAAATGAGCAGGAGCTGTCAGAAATTATTCACTCTTTGTTGCAGGCGATTGGAAACTATACAGGGGCAGACCGGGTATATGTTTTTGACTGGGAAACTGATCAGAAGGACAGTCTGAGCAATGCATTTGAATGGTGTGCCGATGGAGTGGCACCAGAGATAGATAACCTTCAGGCAATCCCGGTCAGTTCGATGCCGAACTGGGTGAAACGATTTGAAAACAAGGAAGTAATCGTGATTCATGATCTGGAAGCGACAAAAAATTCTGAACCGGAAGAATATGAATTGTTAAAAACACAGGAAATATGTTCCTTGATTGCGGTGCCGATTTATGCCAATCATCAGATGAATGGATTCATCGGGGTAGATAATCCTGATTTGAGGCAGAATGAGATTTCCATTACACTGCTGTCTGATGTTGGCGGACATCTTGGATGTGTGAGGGAAAATCTGAAAAGTACGGTACTGTTGAAAAAGGCTCTTGATGAGGCGACAAAGAGGTCAGAGATTATTGCCGCAATTGCTACGTTGTATGTAACAATCGTACAAGCCAATGTTAAAGAGCGGACATATGAGCTTTTGAAAGGCCATGACCTTGTGCAAAAAATCCTTGGACAAAAGGGGAAAATTGATGATGTTATGGAAAGACTTCCAACAGCATTTGCCGCCTAGGAAGAGAGAAAAAAATACCGGGAGTTTCTTGACTTTGATACATTGACAGAGAGACTTCGTAATACGAATTTTGTTTCGATTGAATTTATGGGAGTAAACGGAGAATGGCGGCTGGCCAGATTTATTGTAAAGAGCAGAGATGCACATGGAAACGCTGTGGATGTGCTTTATGTCGTACGAGATATTACGGAAGAAAAATCACGGGAACTCATGTATCAGAAACAGCTTAAGGAAAGCATGGAAGATGCTCATCGCGCGAATCTTTCAAAAACAGCCTTTCTCCGGCGTATGAGCACGATATCCGTACACCGCTAAACGGAATCGTGGGGATGATCCATATCGCTGAAAAATATAACAATGATGTGGTCAAGTTAAGGGAATGCAGGAAGAAGGTACTTCAGTCCGCCGATTATCTGCAAAATCTGATCAACAATGTCCTGGATATCAGCAAACTGGAATCCGGTTCCCTTGTGTTGGAACATAAATCCTTTGATCTGGCAGAACTGTTAAGGAATAATCTGACGGTTGTTGCAATGAGTGCTTATGAGAATGGTGTAAGATTTGAAGGCGGCGTGGAAGCAAGCACAATCCGCCACAGATATTTGATTGGAAGTCCGGTACATCTGAGCAGGGTTTTAATGAATCTTTCTTCCAACGCGATTAAATACAATCATTTTCATGGAACAGTGAATGTTCATTGCGAAGAATTATCGGATGATGGGAATATAGCTGTTTTTCAGTTTGTATGTTCAGATACCGGTCTTGGTATGAGTGAAGAATTTCAAAAACATGCGTTTGATGCTTTTGCGCAGGAAGGCAAACAGTCAACTACAACATTCAGTGGCTCCGGTCTGGGACTTTCGATTGTCAAAGATATTGTTGAACGGATGGGTGGAACGATAGAACTGGAAAGCGAAGAAAATGTAGGAAGCACGTTTACGGTTACGGTTCCATTTGAAATAGATTATTTGGCTGAAAATAATGATTCACAGAAGGACAGCTACTCACAGGACAGGGATCTGTCAGGAAAACGGGTGCTTCTTGTTGAAGATAATGTCATTAATATGGAGATAGCCCATGCAATCCTGGAGGAGGAGCATCTGAACATTACAGAAGCGAAAAACGGAAAAGAGGCATTTGAAATATTTCAGAATTCCAGGTTGGATGAGTATGATGTCATCATCATGGATGTGATGATGCCGGTCATGGATGGGCTGGAAGCAACAAAAGCAATTCGTATGCTGGAACGTGAAGATGCCAAAAAGATTCCAATCATTGCCATGACGGCAAATGCTTTTGAGGAAGATCGGAAAGCATGTCTGGAGGCCGGATGAATGAACATATTGGAAAGCCGATTGATATTCCGCAATTAAAAAGAGCGATCACAAAACTGCTGACAAAAAGGGGTAGTAAACGCAAAAACATAATCATTCATTGAAATTAAGAAGAACTATAGTAATTGGAATTTTAGCAGTCACCGTGGCAGGGTGCAAAAACACAGATAACACGAAAGAAGAAACCGAAAAGCCTGTTATTACTCTCGGCTGCGACAGCTATCCACCATACAATTATCTGAATGAGGATGGTGTACCGACAGGAATTGATGTAGAACTGGCTACGGAAGCATTCAAAAGAATGGGATAACAGGTGAAGGTTGTCCAGATCAACTGGGAGGAGAAAAAAGAACTGGTGGAGAGCGGCGAGATTGATTGTATCATGGGCTGTTTTTTCTATGGAAGGACGTCTTGACGATTACCGCTGTCCAGTCCACAACCAAACCGAAAAGCATCTTTCTGAACCGGACGGATGAGAGGATCCCAAAGCTGGGAAATCTGATCATCCTGGGACACCGGGAGCTGATCTATACGTTTCTGGGAAAAGGATATGTAGATGCGGTTGCTGCACACGAGGAATCTATCGTTCAGTATAGGAAGGATTATGATGCAAGCTGCCGTATCCTGGAAGAGCCTCTGATGATCACCGGAATAGGCGTTGCTTTTGCAAAAGAGGATGACAGGGGAATCTGTGAGCAGATGGGCCAGACACAGGAAGAGATGCGTCTGGATGGCACATCCCTGAAAATCATTGAAAAATACCTGGATGATCCCCAGAAGTATCTGGAGGTGGAGAAAAACGGATCCAGCTGCTCGGCGGTCTGATAGGAATCTGTGTAGCTGTAGTCTCTCTGTTTTATTTCTTCCACGCAGAAAAAGCAGAAGCAGAGAAAAGAATGGTGGAGATTGTAAACTATGTGAAAGTGCAGTGTTCCACTACACCCATTATAATGAATCTTCGGAATCCAAAAGTCTCCTCCGTGCCATTGAAAGTGCCAGACAAATGAGTACAAATATTAAAATGGAAACAGAAAACGGCGGGCAGCTAAGAGAGGATTTCCTGAAAGAAAAAAGGTGCCGACGTGACAAAAACATGGGATGGTCAGGAAGCTGTTGAACTGTTCAGAAATAGTGAACCTGGTGAATTTGATGTCATTCTTATGGACATTATGATGCCGGTCATGAATGGTTATGAAGCTACAAAGATGATTAGGTCTCTGGACAGAGAGGATGCAAAGAAAATACCGATCATTGCAATGACAGCAAATGCGTTCACGGAGGACAGAATAAGGGAAAAAGAAGCAGGGATGAATGAACATGTTGCTAAGCCTGTTGATGTGGAATTACTGATGAAAGTAATTTATAGCGGGAGTGCTATGAAGCATTAATAGTACATGAGAAAACAAGGAGGAATTCAGTTGTTGGAGAAAGCGGTTCAGGCTGCAATATATGAAAAAGCTCTTAAAAATCATTATATAGAAATCCTGTACATTGATTTTGAAGATACTCATGCGTTATGCATCTGGCAATATAGATGATCTTAATCGGATAAAACAGCAGATGACGATGGAAGCAATCACACAGGGAACAGCAGAACACATCATGCATCATGTTATGATCAATTTTATACTGAATGGTGAGATGCGTTTCATGCAGTTTGACTTTACAAGAGAAAGTGCAGATACAAAAAATGTTTTCCTGTTTGTGGAGGACTATACAGTTCCACAGCAGCAGATGATGCTGCTGCTGGAAAAAAGCTGGTTCTATAACAGAACCAGCTTTTTTGTGTATTCATGGACGAACTGTGTCCCTGTTTTGTGAGAACGGACAGTCTCGTAAAAAAGAGAGGCCTGTATATCGCTCTCAAAGGCGGCAAGTGCATCGCCGGTAAGAAGCCGCGGGGCGTCGGCTGCCTTGGCAATGAGCGGCAGAGAAGAACGTCTTCTAATCTCTTTTAACAATGCACCGGCACTTTTTCGGAAACCGAGAACACGGTTATAGCCGGCCGGGTACAATGTTTTCTGGTTCAGAAGCAGATGCATCAGGGCACGGCTGATGCGGGTGTAGGTCATCTCTTTTGTTTTGAGCTGCAGGGCGAACTCCGAGAATGAGGAGCATGCGTGGCGCTGGCGGAGGATGCGGTTGGCAAGATCCGGCGAAAGATCAAGATAAGAGGAAAGGGATTCCTTCGTTTCTGTGAGGAGCCGCGCGGCGAGGAGCAGGCTGAAATCATCGCTGGAAAGCAGGCCGTGTGCGGTGACGGCGTCCTGGAAAGCGGGATAGACTGCTTCCGGCATGCAGGAGGCGAGCGCGGACAGTTCCGGATCCTTATGCGGATTGGAAAAAAGAAGATTCCGCATTGCTGTAGCAGAAGGGAGTGCCTGTGTGAAAAGCGCTCCTTCGTGGTAGCCGCTGCCCTCCCGGCGGATCGTTACCGGCCGAATGCGGCTTTGTGACAGCAGAAGTGCCTGGACATATTCAATGCCTAAAATATTGTTTGGTTCTTTTAAAAAGGTATCAAGTTCTTCTTTTGAAAGCGAAGAGAAGGAAGCGCTGTCAGAAAAATAAGCGGAAAGTGCCTGTGCGCGCGCCGTCGGGAAGGAAAGTCCGTTCCGAAGCAGACCGGAGAGCAGCTCGCGGTATTCCTCCGGCTCGTGGAGCAGAACATCAGCGAGTTCCAGAAACGGCGCCGTGTCTCCATATTCACTGCCAAAGCAGAGAAAATCGACGCAGCCAAGCGCAGTAAGAAGCGATACCGCCCCGCGTGCGAAATGCTGTGCACTGCCGAGTGCAAAGTGACACGGAAGCTGTAAGATAAGGTCCGCGCCGCCAAGAAGCGCCAGCTCCGCACGGTCATGTTGGTCAAGAATCGCAGGTGCGCCGCGCTGGACGAAATCGCCGCTCATAATCACGACAAGATAGTCCGCCCCGGTCAGTTCCCTGGCTTTTGCCAGCTGATAAGCATGGCCGTTATGAAAAGGATTATATTCTGCAATGACTGCGGTAATGGTCATAAAACGTACCTTCTTTCGAAAAAAATAGCACGATTCCAAACAGAGAGGAACCGCGGATCACATAGCCCTATCGTAACAAAAACAGAAAAGGAATGCAAGAATTCCTCCGTTTTGGATTTTTTGTCCAGTTGTTTTGAATTTTATACTTGCGAAAGGGCAAAAAGCGTACTACAATGAGAATATCGAGTAAATTTATCGAAAGGAGTCAAAAGATCATGGGATTTATTGACACAATTAAAGCAAGAGCAAAAGCAGACAAAAAAACAATTGTACTGCCAGAGTCAGAAGACAGAAGAACATATGAGGCTGCTGCACAGATCCTGAAAGAGGACCTTGCAAATCTGATCATCATCGGAAGCGAAGAGGCAGTAAAGAAAGGCAGCGAGGGACTGGATGTCTCCAAAGCTACTATTGTAGATCCAGAGAAAAACGAGAAAACACAGGCTTATGTAGATAAGCTGGTAGAGCTTCGTGCAAAGAAAGGCATGACTCCGGAGAAAGCAAGAGAGACCATCCTGAATGACTATACATATTATGGCGTTATGATGGTTAAAATGGGAGATGCAGACGGACTTGTTTCCGGTGCCTGCCATTCTACCGCAAATACCCTTCGTCCATGCCTGCAGATCTTAAAGACCAAACCGGGCACAAAACTCGTATCCGCATTCTTCCTGATGGTAGTTCCGGACTGCGAGTACGGCGATGACGGTGTATTCGTATTCGGTGACTGCGGTCTGAACCAGAACCCGAATCCGGAAGAGCTGGCTGCAATCGCAGAGTCTTCCGCAGAGTCCTACCGCATGCTGACCGGAAACGAGCCAAGAGTTGCTATGCTTTCCCACTCCTCCAAAGGAAGTGCAAAACATGCTGATGTAGACAAAGTTGTTGAGGCTACCAGAATTGCAAAAGAAGCAAACCCGGATCTCGCTCTCGACGGCGAGCTGCAGCTTGATGCAGCAATCGTTCCGAGCGTAGGTGCATCCAAAGCTCCGGACAGCAAAGTAGCAGGAAAAGCAAACGTTCTGATCTTCCCGGATCTGGATGCCGGAAACATCGGATACAAACTGGTACAGAGACTGGCAAAAGCAGAAGCATACGGCCCAATGACGCAGGGTATCGCAGCTCCAGTCAACGATCTGTCCCGTGGATGCTCCGCAGAGGATATCGTTGGTGTTGTAGCAATCACTGCTGTACAGTGCCAGGCACAGTAAGCACGAAATAAAACCAATTACAAGCGGTTTTCTGGCCGGCTGCGGAGAACAGGCCGGCCAGAAGTTTTAATAAGACTTTTAAAATAGGAGAATTTAGAAATGAACGTATTAGTAGTAAACTGCGGAAGTTCCTCTCTGAAATTCCAGCTGATCAATTACGATAACCGTGACGTCCTGGCAAAAGGACTCTGTGAGAGAATCGGTATCGACGGACGCCTCGTTTATGAGCCAAAGAACGGCGAAAAAGAGGTAACAGAAGCAGCAATGCCGACACACGTAGAGGCAATCCAGATGGTTCTGGACGCTCTGGTAAACGAGAAGAGCGGCGTCATTAAGAGCCTGGAAGAAGTAGATGCCATCGGACACCGCGTTCTGCACGGCGGAATGAAGATCACAAACTCTGTTATCATCGATGACGAAGTAATCAAAGTTATCGAGGAGTGCGCTGACCTTGGTCCTCTGCACAATCCGGCAAACCTGATGGGAATCAATGCCTGCATGAAACTGATGCCGGGCGTCCAAACGTAGCAGTATTTGATACCGCATTCCATCAGACCATGCCTCCGAAAGCATATATGTACGGTATTCCGAAAGAGTACTATGAGAAATACGCAATCCGTAAATACGGCTTCCACGGAACTTCTCATAAATTCGTATCCAAGAGAACCGCAGAGTTCCTTGGCAAAGACTACAACGATCTGAAGATCATCGTATGCCATATGGGAAATGGTGCTTCCCTTTCCGCTGTAAAGAACGGCAAATGTGTAGATACCTCCATGGGCCTTACCCCGCTCGAAGGTGTGATCATGGGAACCCGTTCCGGAGATATCGATCCGGCTTTTGTTGAGTATCTGTGCAACAAAGAGAACCTGACCGTATCCGAGGTTCTGAACATTCTGAACAAGAAATCCGGTATGCTCGGCATGACCGGCATCTCCAGCGATTACCGTGATGTATCTGCAGCAGCAGAGGCAGGTAATCAGGATGCCATCAACTGTCTGGAAGCATACGCTTACCGCATTATCAAATACATCGGTTCCTACATCGCAGCTATGGGCGGCGTAGATGTGATCACCTTCACCGCAGGCCTTGGAGAGAACGCTATTCCACTTCGTGAGACCATCTGCAAAGCATTTGAGTTCATGGGTTTGGAATTCGATTCTGAGGCAAATAACTGCCGCGGCGTTGAGAAGATCATCACCAAAGAAGGCTCCAAGATTACAGCATGCGTGATCCCGACCAACGAGGAAATCGCAATCTGCGAGGAGACTGTAGAGTTAGTAAAAGGAAAATAAAAAATAATTCAAAAAGCAGTTGACAATTCTTACCTTCCCGGGTATAATTGGTAAAGTGTGATTAGGAGAACAATATGAAAATCAGTCTGACCAAGTTATTTGCGCAGGACGGAAAGTCCGAAAAGTATGAAATTCCGCTTACATCCGAAACTTTTCGATCGGCGGGCAGGACTATCGGGTAATCGAAAAACATCCTGTTATCCTTGGCCTTACGCATGAAGCAATCGTGTGATCACGATCACCGGCAGCGCAGACCTTACAATGGAGATTCCATGTGCAAGATGCCTGACACCGGTAGCGACTCCATTCCAGCTCGAGTTCGATCTGCAGATTGATCTGAATCTGTCAGAGGAAGAACGCGAGGAAAAAGAAGAGGACTCTTCGTTTGTGGAGGGAGACGAGCTCGATGTGGAAGAACTGGTTCGTAATGAGCTCATAGTCCAATGGCCGATTCGAGTGCTGTGTAAAGATGACTGTAAAGGAATCTGCAGCCGTTGTGGTGCGAATCTGAATATTCAGACCTGTGATTGTGATACCACAGGGCTAGACCCCCGAATGGCTGCAATCAAAGATATATTCAGCAAATTTAAGGAGGTGTAACTATGTCCATTTGTCCTAAGAATAAATCTTCCAAAGCAAGACGCGATAAGAGAAGAGCAAACTGGAAAATGTCTGCTCCGAACCTTGTAAAATGCAGCAAATGTGGTGCTCTTATGATGCCGCACAGAGTTTGCAAAGCTTGTGGTTCTTACAACAAAAAAGAAGTCGTTGCAATGGACTAATATTCATAAATCGGAATCAGTTCCGATGTGCAATGCAGCAAAAGGCTCCCGTCACCGGGGGCTTTTTTGTTGTCTCTGCGGGTTGTCTGGAAGCGTCATATAAAAGATTTGACGTGGTGTGTCGTGATGTGCTATAATGGTCTCGGTGAGAATTGAAACAATATTGCAACATTTTCGTAACAATTATAAAAAAGGAGTGCAAAGCATATGAAGAATAGACGAATCATATTTCTGGCAGCATGCATGTGCAGTGTAGTATTCCTCTCAGGATGTTCCACAGACAGTCTGATGGATAAAATGATGGGAACTGAGACGACGGTTTCGTCTTCGGCCAGTGTAGATATTTCAAAAGAGGACAGCGATGCTGTTCATGTAGATGCCAATCTGGAAAAGCCGGTTTTTTCGGTAAATCCGGTGGAGAGCCTGCAGATTCCCGTTGGAAATACATCTGGAAAGCTGACTTGTGAGGCAGGAATAACGGGAGAAGGCACAGTAACATATCAGTGGTATAAGAACAACGTAAATTCCAACGGCGGAGGAACGCCGATTGAAGGCGCAACAGAAGTGACATACCAGGTCGATACTTCGGCGGAGGGCAAAGATTACTATTACGTTGTGGCAACAAACACGGTTGGAAATACCGTTTCCATGGCGACGAGTACAGTAACAGAAGTTACGGTAATTCCGGCAGGGAAATGGGTTCAGAATGAAAACGGATGGCAGTATCAGAATAATGATGGAAGCTATGCAACCAATACCTGGCAGAATATCGACGGCTACTGGTACGTGTTTGATGAAAATTCATACATGGTGACAGGATGGTACTGGAGCGGAGAAGAATGGTATTATCTGGCGGACAACGGTCAGATGCAGACCGGCTGGTTCACGCAGGATGGTGAGGAATATTATTTGGATCCGGATACCGGTGTCATGGCACGGAATACAACCATAGACGGTCATGAGATGAATTCGAGCGGAGTCAAGGTTTCTTAAGAAAAATAAGATAAAACAGAGCGGGTGGATTTTGGAAAGATAAATCCACCCGCTTTTTTGGAATACAGGAGAAAGCGCGGATGGGCATTTGTGCTTGATTTTTGCAAAGGAGTTTAGTATAGTTAATACAGCACTTGCATGAGTGCTTTTAGAGCGTGGTTGAAAACGGTTTTTTGAAAGAAAAAGAGTTTTCAAACGCGCTTTAGAAAAGAGAAAAGAGGAAAAAACATGAGTGACTTAGTCAGAGTTGCAGTGGACGCGATGGGCGGCGATTATGCGCCTGTGGAGCCGGTAAAAGGCGCCGTTGAGGCCGTAAACGCAGATGAACGTGTCAAAGTCCAGCTGGTCGGCCAGGTGGATGTCATCGAAAAAGAACTGCAGAAATATACGTACCCGAAGGAGCGGGTTGAGATCGTTCCGGCAACCGAGATCATTGAGACGGGAGAGCCGCCGGTCAATGCGATCCGCCACAAAAAAGATTCTTCGATCGTTGTCGGCATGAAAAAAGTGCGCTGCGGAGAGGCAGACGCGTTTGTCTCCTCCGGAAGCACCGGAGCAGTCCTGGTCGGCGGACAGACGATCGTAGGACGCATCAAGGGCGTAGAGCGCCCGCCGCTGGCTCCGCTGATCCCGACGAAAGACGGTGTATCCCTTCTGATCGACTGCGGTGCGAATGTTGATGCAAGACCGTCCCATCTGGTGCAGTTTGCCATGATGGGTTCCATCTATATGGAACACGTTGTCGGCATTAAAAATCCGCGTGTGGGAATCGTGAATATCGGTGTGGAAGAAGAAAAAGGAAACGCGCTCGTCAAAGAGACGTATCCGCTTCTGAAAGAAAACCCGTATATCAACTTTGTCGGCAGTATCGAAGCAAGAGAAATTCCAAACGGAGCCGCAGACGTTGTTGTCTGTGAGGCGTTTGTCGGAAACGTTATCTTAAAGCTGTATGAGGGCGTCGGCGCGACCCTGATTTCCAAGGTAAAACAGGGCATGATGACATCTCTGCGCAGTAAAATCGGAGCCCTTCTTGTGAAACCGGCGCTGAAAGAGACACTGAAGTCTTTTGATGCCAGTGAGTACGGCGGAGCACCGCTGCTTGGCTTAAAAGGACTCGTTGTAAAAACGCACGGAAGCTCAAAAGCCAACGAATTTAAAAATTCCATTCTCCAGTGCATTTCATTTAGCGAGGAGAAGATTCCGCAGAAAGTGCAGGAGCATCTGGCAGACTATAAGAGCAGCAGGGAGGCAGCGAAAGATGGAATTTGAGAAATTACAGGAGATCATTGCGGATGTATTAAACGTAGATCCGAATGAAGTAACCATGGAGACAACCTTTACAGATGATCTGGGAGCGGATTCCCTGGATGTATTTCAGATTGTGATGGGAATTGAAGAAGAATTTGATATCCAGATCGAAGCAGAAGAAGCAGAGCACATCGTATCGGTTGAGGATGCGGTGGAAGCGATCAAAAAGAAACTGGCAGAATAATAGAAAATGGCGAAGGGGCTGTTTGCTACAGGACAGCCCCTTTGTTACCGTCCGCAGAACACCTGCAAACGGTAACTATGAGGAAGGACAGGCTTAAAACAGGTTATGAATAATATTGATAAACTCGTGGATTTGGAAAAGAAGATCCAGTATAAATTTCAGGATTTCGGACTGCTGGAGATGGCGATGCGCCATTCTTCCTACGCAAATGAGCACCATATGGAGCGCCTGGAGTGCAACGAGCGTCTGGAGTTCTTAGGAGATGCCGTGCTGGAAGTTGTATCCAGCGAATTTTTATACAAGACATTCCCGCGTCTCCCGGAGGGCGAGATGACGAAAAAACGCGCCAGCCTCGTCTGTGAACCGGCACTGGCATTCTGTGCCCGTGAGATTGACCTTGGCAGCTTTCTGCTCCTTGGAAAGGGCGAGGAGGCAACCGGCGGCCGTCACCGCGATTCCATCGTTTCGGATGCTATGGAGGCAACGATCGGTGCGATTTTCCTGGACGGCGGCTTTGAACCGGCAAAAGCGTTCGTTCTGAACTATATCTTAAACGATATCGAACACAAACAGCTTTTCTACGACAGCAAAACGATTCTGCAGGAGCTGATCCAGGGTGAGACGGATGAAGAGATTGTTTACACCATCTTAAAAGAAGAGGGACCGGATCACGACAAGAGCTTCTGGGCACAGGTCAGCGTCGGAAAGAAAGCGCTCGGTACCGGAAAGGGCAGAACGAAAAAAGCGGCAGAACAGGCAGCGGCATACGATGCAATTCTTGCCAGAAAAAAAGCGTAGGTGAATTATGTATCTCAAATCCATTGAAATGCAGGGATTTAAGTCGTTTGCCAACAAAACCATTCTGCAGTTCCACGACGGTATTACCGGCGTTGTAGGGCCGAACGGCAGTGGAAAGAGCAATGTTGGCGATGCGGTGCGCTGGGTGCTCGGCGAACAGAGCGCCAAGCAGCTCCGCGGCGGAAATATGCAGGATGTTATTTTCTCCGGAACCGAGACGAGAAAGCCGCTCGGCTACGCGTCGGTTGCAATTACACTCGACAATTCCGACCACAAGCTGAATGTCGATTTCGAGGAAGTCACGGTGACGAGACGGCTCTACCGCTCCGGTGAGAGCGAGTATCTGATGAACGGCGCATCGTGCCGGTTAAAGGACATCAACGAGCTGTTCTACGATACCGGTATCGGAAAAGAAGGCTATTCCATCATCGGACAGGGTCAGATTGATAAGATTTTAAGTGGTAAGCCGGAAGAGCGCCGGGAGCTGTTTGACGAAGCGGCAGGAATTGTCAAATTCAAGAGAAGGAAGGCCGTGACCGAAAAGAAGCTGGCGGAAGAGCAGCAGAATCTGGTGCGCGTCAACGACATTCTCTCGGAACTGACAAGGCAGTTAGAGCCGCTGGAACGCCAGTCTGAGACGGCAAAGATTTATTTAAAGAAGAAAGAGGAATTAAAGCTCCTCGATATCAATATGTTTCTGCTCGAGATGGAGCGCATCCGGAACGATCTCGCGAAAGTAGAAGACCGGTACCGGATTACAGAAGAGCAGTTAAAGAGCACGAAAGAGGCTTTTGAGCATACGAAGCAGGAGTATGAAAAGCTGGAACAGGAGCAGGAAAAACTGGACCAGACGATTCTTTCTGCGCGCGATCAGGCGGGGGAGAATGCACTGAAACGTCAGCAGCTCGAAAACCAGATCGAGGTGTTGAATGAGCAGATTCATGCATCGGAGAGGAACAGCGACACATTAAGAGAACGTCTGGAGGCGATCCGCGCGGAGAGCCGCACAAAGACGGCAGAAAAAAATACATATCAGGCAGAAAAGGACGGGCTTCATGAAGCACTTCTTGCGTCAGAGACGGAAAAGAGTGAGAAAGAGGCCGCTCTCTCGGAATGCCAGGGGCAGATCCAGGCAGTCGAGCTGCAGAGTGAACAGGATAAGAGCGAAGTCATCGGCTTCTGAACCAGCGGGGTTCCACGAAGGGAAAAATGCAGCGCTACGATGCGATGCTCGAGCAGATCGGCATCCGAAAGGCAGAATTAAGCCAGAGGGTGCTGCATTTAAAGACGAGCGAGTCCGAACAGAACGGGCAGATGGAAGAACTGCAGAACGCGTTTGAAGCGCTCGAAGAGACGGTAAGCAGCCTGAAACAGCAGTACCAGGAGGCAGATCAGAAGATTACCGCGCTGACGGCGGATCTCTCGAACCAGACGAAAGAGATGGAAGCCGGCCAGACCAATTACCACAGAGAAGCGTCAAGGCTCGAATCCTTAAAGAACATCACCGAGCGGTACGACGGCTATGGAAACAGTATTCGGAAGGTCATGGAGCAGAAAGACCGGAATCCCGGCATCCACGGCGTTGTGGCGGATCTTCTGCAGGCGGAGAAAAAGTACGAGACGGCGATCGAGACCGCACTTGGCGGCAGCATTCAGAATATTGTCACCGACAATGAGGCGACGGCGAAATACCTGATTGAATACCTGAAACGGGGCCATTTCGGCCGTGCGACGTTCCTTCCGCTCACCAGTATGCGCGGGAAAAAAACGCAGGTGAATGAGGATGCGGCAAGAGAAACCGGTGTGCTTGGTGTGGCAAATGCACTTGTTTCGTACGACCCGGTGTATGAGGGCCTTGTGGCACAGCTGCTTGGAAGAACGCTGGTGGTCGACACGATCGACCATGCCATTGTGATTCAGCGGAAATACCGTCAGACGCTCCGCATGGTAACCCTCGAGGGCGAGCTCTTGAGCCGGGCGGTTCCATGACAGGAGGTTCGTTCCGGAACAACAGCAACCTGCTCGGAAGACGGCGTGAGATTGAGGAACTCGAAAAGAGCGTACAGGGTCTTGCGAAGGAACTGCGGGAAATCCAGCAGGAACTTGAAGAGAAGAAAAATAAGCGGAATGAAATCCGTGATCTCCGCACCGAGCTGAATGAAAAACTGCAGCGGCAGTACATCGAGCAGAATACGGTGCGCCTGAATCTGGAAAAAGCGCGCGAGAAAAAGACGGAAATCCGTCTGGATTTTGAAGCGCTTCAGAAGGAGAGTCTCGAGATTGAAAATCAGATCGCCGAGATTGAGCGGAACCGGAAAGTCATCGGTCAGGAAATGCAGGAATCGGTGGAGCGGGAAAGCACGCTGCAGGAGAATATCCAGAAGGCACAGGAGGCGCTTACAGGCTTCGCCGCCGGGAAGCAGAATATACGAAGGATCTTGAAGAAATCCGGTTAAATTACGCAAATCTGTCCCAGAAGGATGGATTCCTTGCCCAGAACATCCGCCGTCTTGAGGAAGAGACGGGAAAACTGGAAGCGGAAAGCCGCACCATGCTGGAAAAAGCGGCGGAGGAAAAAGACGATGTCAAAAGGAAACAGCAGGACATCGTGGAGATCCAGAAGACGATTGCAGCAGCAGTGCAGGCAAAAGAAGAGGAAGACCGCCGGATTGTGGAACTGCAGGAGAAAAAAGAAGCATTAAGCGCAGATCACAAAGAATTTTTCGAGAAGCGGGATCAGCTCTCCGACCAGATTTCCCTGATGGACAAAGAGTGCTTCCGTCTGAACAGCCAGAAAGAAAAGCTGGAGGAGACAAAAGAGGCACAGACCTCGTATCTCTGGGAAGAGTACGAAGTGACACCGGGCCACGCAAGAGAGTTCCAGATGGAGGAGATTCCGGAGCGTAGTGAATTAAAGCGGCGTGTGCTGGAAGTAAAAGATGCGATCCGGAAGCTTGGCTCTGTCAATGTGAATGCGATTGAGGAGTACAAAGAGATTTCGGAGCGCCACGCCTTTCTCGATGCACAGCACACCGATCTTGTCAAGGCGGCAGAGACACTGCAGGGCATCATCGATGAGCTGGATGCCGGTATGCGCAAGCAGTTCACGGAAAAATTCGAGGAGATCCGGAAAGAGTTTGACCGCGTGTTCCGCCAGCTGTTCGGCGGCGGAAAGGGAACGCTGGAACTCGAGGAGGACACGGATGTACTCGAGGCAGGTATCCGCATCATTCCCAGCCGCCGGGAAAGAAACTGCAGAATATGATGCAGCTCTCCGGAGGCGAGAAGGCACTGACCGCGATTGCGCTGCTTTTTGCAATCCAGAACTTAAAGCCGTCCCCGTTCTGTTTACTTGACGAGATCGAGGCGGCGCTCGACGATTCCAACGTAACGCGTTTTGCACAGTATCTGCATAAGCTGACAAAAAATACCCAGTTCATCGTCATCACCCACAGGCGCGGTACGATGACGGCGGCAGACCGTCTGTACGGCATCACGATGCAGGAGAAGGGTGTTTCTACCCTTGTTTCTGTCGATTTGATCGAGGGAGAACTGGACAAATAGAAACGAATAAGATACAATACGAAAGAAGTAAGATAGAAAAGATAAAGGGAGGCGAACGGTATGGCGGAGGAGAAAGTAGGCTTTTTCAAACGTCTTGTCAACGGTCTGACGAAGACCCGAGACAGCATTGTAGCTGGAATTGATTCTATTTTCAGCGGCTATTCCAATATTGATGACGATTTTTATGAGGAGATCGAGGAGATTCTCGTCATGGGAGATATCGGCATCAATACAACGACCAAAATTATTGACCACTTAAAAGAGCGGGTGGCAGAAGAGCACATTACCGATCCGGCAGAGTGCAAACAGCTTCTGATCGAGAGCATCAAAAAACAGATGGATGTAGGCGATACAGCCTATGAATTTGAAAACCGGAAATCGGTAGTGCTGGTGATCGGTGTCAATGGAGTCGGAAAAACGACCTCCGTCGGAAAGCTGGCCGGCCTTCTGAAGGATCAGGGCAAAAAGGTTGTTCTTGCGGCAGCAGATACGTTCCGTGCAGCGGCAGGCGAGCAGCTCACGGAGTGGGCGCACCGCGCCGGCGTGGATATCATCGGCGGACAGAACGGAGCAGATCCGGCGTCCATCGTGTACGATGCAGTCGCAGCGGCAAAAGCCAGAAATGCGGATGTGCTGATCTGTGATACGGCAGGAAGACTTCACAACAAGAAGAACCTGATGGAAGAGCTCCACAAGATTTACCGGATTCTGGAAAAAGAGTACCCAGAGGCATACCTGGAAACGCTGGTGGTGCTGGATGGTACCACGGGCCAGAATGCGCTGCAGCAGGCAAGACAGTTTGCGGAAGTGGCAAATGTCACCGGTATCATTCTGACGAAGCTGGACGGAACTGCAAAGGGCGGTATCGCCGTTGCCATCCAGTCCGAGCTTGATATTCCGGTCAAATACATCGGCGTGGGCGAGAGCATCCACGATCTGCAGAAATTTGATGCAGACCAGTTTGTAAATGCACTGTTCCATACATCCGAAGAGAATGCTTAAAAAGACAACAAGGAGAAAAGACTATGGCAGAAGAAATGCTGACACTCCCGAAATTTGAGGAAGCGTCTGAAATTGTAAAAAAAGTAACACAGGAGACCAAACTGGTTTACAGCAAATATTTCAGCGAGCAGACGGGAAATAAAGTCTACTTAAAACCGGAAAATATGCAGCTGACCGGCGCCTATAAGCTGCGCGGTGCCTATTACAAAATCAGCACCTTAAGTGAAGAGGAGCGCGCAAAAGGACTGATCACCGCATCTGCAGGAAACCATGCACAGGGCGTTGCGTATGCGGCAAAATGCTACGGTGCAAAGGCTGTCATTGTGATGCCGACGACCACACCGCTCATCAAAGTAGAGCGTACCCAGAGCTACGGCGCTGAGGTTGTTCTGTACGGAGATGTGTACGATGAGGCATGTGCAAAAGCATACGAGCTTGCAGCAGAGCATGGCTATACCTTTATTCACCCGTTCGATGATCTGACCGTTGCAACCGGCCAGGGAACCATCGCTATGGAAGTGATTCAGGAGCTTCCGCTCGTAGATTATATCCTTGTTCCGATCGGAGGAGGCGGACTGGCTACCGGTGTTTCCACACTGGCAAAACTGCTGAAACCAAACATCAAAGTCATCGGTGTTGAGCCGTCCGGAGCAGCCTGTATGAAGGCTTCCTTTGAAAAAGGCGAGGTAACGACCGTATCTCCTGTCAGCACAATTGCAGACGGTACTGCAGTACAGACACCGGGATCCAAGATTTTCCCGTATGTAAGACAGAACCTGGACGAGATCATTACTGTGGATGATGATGAACTGATCGTAGCATTCCTTGATATGGTAGAAAACCACAAGATGATCGTCGAGAACTCAGGCCTTCTGACTGTGGCGGCATTAAAACATCTGGATGTCAAAGGTAAAAAGATCGTTTCGATCTTAAGCGGCGGAAATATGGACGTCATCACCATGTCTTCCGTGATCCAGAACGGACTGATCCAGAGAGACCGTATCTTTACTGTATCCGTTCTTCTGCCGGATAAACCAGGCGAGCTGGTACGCGTTTCCCAGGTGATTGCAAACGAGAACGGAAACGTCATCAAACTGGACCACAACCAGTTCTTCACAACGAACAGAAGTGCTGCAGTAGAGCTCCGCATCACAATGGAGGCATTCGGCACCGATCACAAGAACCGTATTGTCAAAGCACTGGAAGAGGCTGGCTATACACCGAAGATTGTAAGACCGAACCTGTAAAAACAGAAATTGCAGAGAAAATTCTGAAAAAAAGAAAAATAAAAAATCAGAGGGATCCGGAAAGGAATTTCCTCTGATTTTTTTGAGCAGGAAAAAACCCTTGCATGCACAAGGGTTTTCGTTCTGCGGAAGATGGGACTTGAACCCACACGATCGCAATGACCACCAGATCCTTAGTCTGGCCTGTCTGCCAATTCCAGCACTTCCGCATGTTCTTTAAGTTTTTGTCATCTCGCTGACGACAAGATGTATTATAGCACCAGAGTTGTAAGCCGTCAACACTTTTTTTGAAAAAAATTTGAAAAATTTGAAAAATAAAAAAGGAAATCGGAATCGGGCACCGAATATAGGAAATAGGAGGACAATGAAAAGAACTGTTACAGGCATATTACCGGGAAAGAGGTGGTCTTCGTTTGAACTTGAGAGAATCGTTTGAAGAACGGGAATTTCAGGAGCTGAGTCCTTATGCGGCGCACAGCCGGAATTCCAGAGGAAGGGACCGATATGAACCGGAGTGTGACATCCGCACCGTCTACCAGAGAGACCGGGACAGGATTCTCCACTCCAAAGCCTTTCGCAGGATGAAAGACAAAACACAGGTGTTTCTTGCTGCGCAGGGCGATCATTACCGGACCCGCCTGACGCACACACTCGAGGTGTCCCAGATTGCCCGCACGATTGCGCGGGCGCTGAATCTGAATGAGGATCTGACCGAAGCCATTGCGCTCGGCCACGATCTCGGACACACGCCGTTCGGCCATTCCGGGGAAGCGGCGCTCAATGCGGTGCATCCTGGGGGCTTCCGCCACGCGGAACAGAGCGTTCGTGTCGTGGAGGTTCTGGAAAAGGAAGGACAGGGCCTGAACCTGACCTGGGAAGTGCGGGATGGAATTCTGAACCACCGCACGGCGGGAAAGCCGTCGACCCTGGAGGGACAGGTTGTGCGTCTCTGCGACAAGATCGCCTACATCCACCACGATATGGACGATGCCATCCGTGCCGGCATTTTAAGCGAGGATGACATCCCGATTACGATCCGCGTCGTCCTTGGCGATACATGCCGCGAGCGGCTCAATACGCTGATCCACGACATTGTGGAGCAGAGCCGCGGAACGGAGTATGTGCGCCAGTCGGCGGAGATTGCCGAGGGCATGCGCATGCTGCGGGAGTTGATGTTCGCGAACGTCTACCGCAACCCGGAGGCGAAAAAAGAGGAGGAGAAGGCAAAGAAGATGCTGATTTCCCTCTACACCTACTACCAGGAGCACCCGGAACAGATGTCCCGCGAGTACCGGAATCTGATCGGGTGCGGCGAGGACAAGACACAGGTAGTATGCGATTACATTGCCGGTATGACCGATCAGTATTCCATGCACAAATACGAGGAGCTGTTCGTGCCGAAAGCCTGGGCGGTTTATTAGATACAGGGAGGAAAAAATGCGATATTCCGATGATTTAGTGGAAGAAATTCGTATGAAAAATGACATCGTAGATGTGATATCCGGCTACGTAAAGCTGACAAGAAGAGGAAGCTCTTACTTCGGGCTCTGCCCGTTCCACAATGAGAAATCCCCTTCCTTTTCCGTTAGCCCAGGAAAGCAGATGTATTACTGCTTCGGATGCGGAGCCGGAGGAAATGTTTTCACATTTTTGATGGAATACGAAAACCTCACGTTTGTGGAAGCCTTGAAATTTCTGGCCGACCGGGCCGGGGTGGAGCTTCCGCAGATGGAGTATTCGAAAGAAGCAAAGGAGCAGGCGGATTTAAAGAACACGCTGCTGGAAATCAACAAACAGGCGGCGAAATTCTATTATTACCAGCTCCACACCGAACGCGGAAAGCAGGGCTACGATTACTTAAAGGGGCGCGGTCTTTCGGATGATACAATCCGGAAATTCGGCTTGGCTACTCAGATAAGTACGGAAGCTGCTGTACCGCTTTTTAAAAGAAAAAGGGTATGACGATGAAATCCTTCGCCAGTCGGGATTGTTTCTGGCGGACGAAGTGCACGGTATGCAGGATAAGTTCTGGAATCGTGTCATCTACCCGATCATGGATGCCAACAGCCGCGTGATCGGCTTCGGAGGCCGTGTGATGGGGGATGGAAAGCCGAAATACCTGAACTCGCCGGAGACAAAGATCTTCGACAAAAGCCGCAACCTATATGGGCTGAACCTGGCGCGCTCCTCGCGGAGAAAGAATCTGATCATCTGCGAGGGCTATATGGACGTCATCTCCATGCACCAGGCGGGTTTCAACAACGCGGTGGCATCTCTTGGAACGGCGCTCACCTCGCTGCAGGCGGGCTGATGAAACGGTATACCGACGAGGTTCTTGTGATCTATGACAGCGATGAGGCAGGCGTCAAAGCGGCGCTTCGTGCGATTCCGATGCTCAAAGGGGTTGGTCTTACAACGCGTGTCGTCAATTTGAGACGTATAAGGACCCGGATGAGTTTATCCAGCACGAGGGCTGCGAGGTGTTCGAAAAACGCCTGGAGGAGGCGGAAAACAGCGTTCTGTACGAGATCCGCATGAAGGAGCGCGATTTCGATCTTGCCGATCCGCAGGGCAAATCAGATTTTCTTCATGAAGCGGTGCGCCGCCTTGTAGCAATTGAGGATGAGATCGAGCGGAACAGCTATCTTGAGGCTGTGGCGGGAAAGTACGGCATTGCCGTCGAGGTACTGCGCAAGCAGGTCGGCCAGATGGCACTCTCGGGAGCCGGAAGGACGGAGAGCGTAAAGCCGCGGAATACAGCCTCAAACAAAAAAGAAAAAGAGGGCGGCATCGAAAAAGCACAGAAGCTGATGCTGACGTGGATGACCTCTTATCCGGCGCTCATCGGAAAGCTGGAAAAATATATTACGCCGGCGGATTTTACCACCCCTCTCTACCACCAGATTGCAGAGAGGATTGTGCTGCAGTACCACGAGGGCGGCGTAAATCCGGCAAAGCTTTTGAATCAGTTTGTTGATTCCGAGGAGCAGAAAGAAGTTGCGGGCCTTTTTAATGCCAGAATCCCGCTGGAGACAGAGGAGGAAAAACGGCGCGCGCTGCATGATGTGATCTGCAATATGAAAGAAAACAGCATTGCGTATCAGTCGGCACATATGAATGTGACCGATATGGCGGCGCTGCAGAAGCTGATGGCGGACAAAAAGAGCCTGGAGCGGTGGAAAGCAGGGGAACTTCCGGATTTCGCTTTTTAAGGAGGCCTGGATACCAAAGAAAAACCCTGGAATCTTCTGTTCTGCGTGTTTAATTTCGCAGGGCAGGGACAGAATATATACAAGCTATGGAAGGATGGACAGTCAATGGAGTTCGATAAAGCAAAATTTATGGAAAAATTAAAAGAGCTGGTAGCATACGGCAAAAAGAAAAAGAGCGTCCTGGAATATCAGGAAATCAACGACTTTTTCCGCGATATGCCGCTGGATGCGGAGCAGATGGAGAAGGTATTTGAATACCTGGAGGCAAGCGGTATCGACGTACTGCGCCTCTCCGATATGACCGAGGATCCAAATGCGGCAGACCGCGATCTTCTCCTTCTGGACGACGATGACATCGACCTTTCCGAGGAAGAAGAGATCGATATGGAAAACATCGACCTTTCCGTTCCGGAAGGCATCAGCATTGAGGACCCGGTCCGCATGTACTTAAAAGAGATCGGTAAAGTGCCGCTTCTTTCCGCAGAGGAAGAGATCAAGCTGGCACAGAGAATGGAAGAGGGCGATGAGGATGCGAAAAAACGTCTGGCAGAGGCCAACCTTCGTCTCGTTGTTTCCATTGCAAAACGTTATGTCGGCCGCGGCATGCTGTTCCTGGATCTGATTCAGAAGGTAACTTAGGCTCATCAAAGCGGTTGAAAAATTCGATTACCGCAAGGGATACAAATTCTCCACCTATGCAACATGGTGGATCCGCCAGGCAATCACAAGAGCGATTGCAGACCAGGCGAGAACGATCCGTATTCCGGTTCATATGGTAGAGACCATCAACAAGCTGATCCGCGTTTCCCGTCAGTTACTGCAGGAGTTAGGCCGCGAACCTACTCCGGAAGAGATCGCAGAGGAGATGCACATGTCTGTAGAGCGTGTGCGTGAGATCCTGAAAATCTCCCAGGAACCGGTTTCACTCGAGACACCAATCGGTGAGGAAGAGGACAGCCACCTCGGTGACTTCATCCAGGACGACAATGTGCCGGTACCGGCAGACGCGGCAGCATTCACCATGCTGAAAGAGCAGCTCGAGGATGTGTTAAGCACGCTGACTGACCGTGAGCAGAAGGTTCTGCGTCTCCGTTTCGGACTCGATGACGGCCGTGCGAGAACCCTCGAAGAGGTTGGTAAAGAGTTCAACGTTACAAGAGAGCGTATCCGTCAGATTGAGGCGAAAGCGCTCCGTAAACTGCGCCATCCGAGCCGTTCCAGAAAGCTGAAAGATTACCTGGACTAATCTGCGAGGAAGAAAAGGACGACAGGAAAATGCAGTTATCAAAAAGACTTTCCGCGGTAGCGGAGTTTGTCACCCCGGGCGGCTGCCTGGTCGATGTGGGAACAGATCACGGCTATGTGCCGATTGCGCTGCTGGAACAGAAGAAGATTTCCTCCGCAATCGCCATGGATGTGAACCGCGGACCGCTGGAGCGGGCCAGGGAGCATATTGCGCAGTACCAGATGGGGGACTACATAGAAACAAGACTTTCCGACGGACTCCATGCCCTGCGTGCGGGAGAGGGTGATTCTCTTCTCATCGCGGGCATGGGCGGCGGGCTTACCATAAGAATTTTAAGCGAAGGTGAGCCGCTGCTGTCCGGTTTTCGGGAGCTGATCCTGGAGCCGCAGTCGGATATCGACCGCGTGCGTGCATGGCTTCTGGAACACGGATTTTTCCTTGCACAGGAGAATTTTGTAGAGGAGGATGGAAAATATTATCCGATTCTGCGGGCAGTGCCAGGGGAAAAGGAGAATCTGAAGGCGGAGGAGCTTTTCTATGGACCGCGCCTTCTGGAAAAGGAAAATCCGGTGCTGAGGGAATACCTTCTGAAACAGCAGGAGCAGAACCAGACGCTGATCCGCCAGCTTTCGGATCACTCCAGTGAAAAGGCAGCACAGCGCCTTTGGGAATTAAAAGAAAAAGAGGCAGTACTGGAATCTGCGCTTGCGCGTTTCCATACGATGTAACGACAGCGTTTGCACAAGAGGGGCGTGTCTGAAAATTTCAGCAGTTGTAATTTTCGGGCGCGCCTTTTCTGTCACTTCTGAATTTTCAGAAAGTTTTGCAAGAAGGAGGAATTACAATTGATTCAGGTAACAATTGATGGAAAAGGATACGAATATCCGGAAAATTGCTCTTATTATGAGATTGCAAAGGATTTTGAAAAAACAATGGACGCGCCGATTGTCCTTGTGAAAGTGGACGGACGGCTGCGGGAGCTGCACAAACAGCTGAAAAAAGACTGTGAACTGGAATTTGTGACAACGGAGGATGAGATCGGACATAAAACGTATCAGAGGAGTCTTTCTCTTCTGCTGGTAAAAGCGGTGTATCATGTGGGAGGCTACGATAAGATCCGCCATGTGATGCTGCATTTTTCGGCGGGTTCGGGCTTTTTCTACACGGTGGACGGCGATATCACGCTGAATCAGGCGTTTTTGGACGAAGTAAAAGCGTATATGCATGAACAGGTGGAAAAGGCGGTGCCGATTTATAAGCGGAGTGTCGATACGCACGAGGCGAGAGAACGGTTCCGGCTGCATGGCATGACGGATAAAGACCGCTTGTTCCGTTACCGCCGTGTCTCCCGTGTGAATCTGTACAGTCTCGGGGATTTTGAAGACTATTATTATGGATTTATGACGTATGATACGAGTTATCTGAAGTATTTTGATCTCTATTTATACGATGACGGCTTTGTGCTGCAGATGCCGGAGAAAAAGGCGCCGGAGACGGTGCCGGCGGCGAATCTCTCCCCGAAGGTGTTCCAGGTGCAGCGGGAATCGGAGCGCTGGGGTGAGCAGATGGGAATTTCCACGGTTGCCGACTTAAATGAACGCATCACGAAGGGCAATATTCAGCAGATGATGCTGATTGCGGAGGCGCTGCAGGAGCAGAAGATTGCGAAGATTGCGGAGCAGATTGCGGAAAGAAAGCAGGTTAAATTTGTGCTGATTGCGGGTCCGTCTTCCTCCGGAAAGACGACGTTCTGCAACCGGCTGTCGATCCAGCTTTCGGCGCATGGTCTGACGCCGCATCCGATCAGCTTGATAATTACTATGTGAACCGGTAGATACGCCGCGGGATGAAAACGGCGACTATGATTTTGAATGCCTGGAAGCACTGGATATCGAGCTTTTGAACCGGGATATGACAGCACTTTTGAACGGAGAGCGTGTGGAACTGCCGTATTTTAATTTTAAGACGGGCAAGCGCGAGTACAAGGGGAATTTTATTCAGATGAAGGAGACTGATGTGCTGGTGCTGGAGGGGATTCACGGGCTGAATGAAAAACTGACGTGGTCGCTTCCTTCGGAAAGTAAATTCCGGATTTATATCAGTGCGCTGACGCAGATTAATGTGGATGAACACAACCGGATTCCGACGACGGATGGCCGGCTGATCCGGCGTATGGTGCGTGACAGCCGGACACGGGCGACGTCGGCGAAGGAGACGATTGCGATGTGGCCGTCGGTGCGCCGCGGGGAAGATCGTAATATTTTCCCGAATCAGGAGAAGGCGGATGTGATGTTCAATTCAGCGCTGGTGTATGAGCTTTCGGTGCTGAAGCTGTATGCGGAGCCGCTTTTGTTCCAGATTGAGGAGGGAGAGCCGGAGTACCAGGAGGCAAAGCGGCTGCTGAAGTTTTTGGATTATTTTGTCGGGGTGCCGATTGAGGATATTCCCAAGAATTCGATTCTGCGGGAGTTTGTGGGGGGAAGCTGCTTTGATGTGTGAAAGGCTGTTTTGTATGGCTTTGTGGGATCTGCGATTTGGGGATGGACAAGAAAGAGAGTTTGTGGTATGATTATTAACTGTCTGATGTTCCGTTTTTGACAAAGTAAGATATGTAATCGCGGCTGGCAGGACCGAAAGGGGCCAGGTGAGGAAAGTCCGGGCTTCGCAGGGCAGGATGCCGGATAACGTCCGGCGGAGGCGACTCCAGGGATAGTGCAACAGAGAGATACCGCCAGGTTTTTCCTGGTAAGGGTGGAAAGGCAGTGTAAGAGACTACCGTTTCTCTGGTAACAGAGAAAGCCATGTAAACCCCATCCGAAGCAAGACCGAATAGAAAACGTATATGGCTGCCCGTCATGTTTTCAGGTGGGTCGCTTAAGGGGACTGGCGACAGTTCCATTGGATAGATGATTACACACGACATAACCCGGCTTATCGTTTTGCTTTGCATAAGACGGAAATTCAGGCATCTGGATAAAATAAGTACGCCGGGAACGGACACGAGTGGATTGTGTTTGTTCCCGGCGTACTTATTTTATCCGGCCATCTGGCGCAAGCCGCACATTCCCGCGGACCGCTGCATGGTGTGAAAAAAATGCATGTCATGAAAGAAAAAATAAAGGAGACAGCAGGATGAAAGTGATATTGGCTTCGGGGTCACCCAGAAGAAGAGAGTTGATGGAGATGTTGGGAATACGGTGTAAGGTTCAGGCTTCAGGGGCGGAAGAAGTTGTGACGTCTGCGGAACCGGAGAAGGTTGTGGAGGAGCTTTCACGGCTGAAATGTCTGGATGTTGCGGAGATTACCGAAGGGGATGCCGTTGTGATCGGGGCGGATACGGTTGTGGCTTTTGAAGGGGAGATCCTTGGCAAGCCGAAAGGGATAGAACATGCCAGAAGCATGATGCAGCAGTTGCAGGGAAGGGTGCATCAGGTGTATACTGGAGTTACGATTGCGGTAACAGAGGGGGACGCAAAGCGTGTGGTATCGTTCTGTGACCGTACAGATGTAGAGTTTTATGCGATGACAGAGGAGGAGATAAACGGGTATCTTGCTCTTGAGAAAGAGGGGGAGGCTCCTGTGTGGTCGGATAAGGCTGGAGGATACGGAATTCAGACGGTGTTTGGGACAAAGTTTGTGAAAGGAATCCAGGGAGACTATTATAATGTGATGGGACTGCCGGCGTCCCGGGTTTATCATGAGTTGAAAAATCTGGGCGTTCTGGAATAGAGGGAGGTAAGAGAAGATGAAAAAGTTTTCGGAAATTGAATACGTAAGGCCGGACATGGAGGCAGAGCAGGAAAAAGTAAGAGCGTATACGAAGGCGCTCAAAGAGGCAAAATCATATGAGGAGCTGCGCGGACTTTTTATGGAAGAAAAAACGCGCGAGGATGCCTGGGCGACAATGGCGGAAGTGGCGCAGGTAAGATATACGGTGGACACCAGAGATTCGTTTTATGAAGGAGAGGTTCAGTTCTGGAATGAGACGATTCCGGCGATCCATCTGCTGATACAAAAGGCAGAGAAGGTGATTCTGGAGTCTCCGTTTATCAAAGAGTTTGCAGAGGAGTTCGGGGAATTCTTTGTGAAGAATATGGAGGTTGGCCAAAAATTAGCGGACGACTGTATCGTGGAGGATCTGATCGAAGAGGCGAATCTGACGCAGCAGTACAGTAAAATTACGGCGAATGCTTCGACGGAATTTAAGGGCGAAACGTGTAATTTTTATGGATTGCTGAAGGCGATGCAGAGTACGGACCGCCAGATGCGGAAAGAGGCGATGACGGCATGGGGAGATTTGCATGAAGAGATTTCCGGGGAGCTGGATGCGCTGTATGACAAGATGGTTCCGCTGCGCGATAAAATTGCGAAGAAGCTGGGATTTTCTTCTTACATTGAATTTATTTACCTGAGCTATGGAAGATACGATTATACGGCGGAGGATGTTGCAAGGTTCCGTGCGCAGGTGAAGGAGAAGATTGTACCACTCTGCCTGGAGCTTCGGAAGGAGCAGGAGAAACGGCTTGGAGTGGACAGGCTGCATTATTACGATGAGGAGCTGATTTTCCCGGAAGGAAACGCGGTTCCGGAAGGAACGACGGAGGAACTGGTTGCGAAGGCGCAGAAGATGTACCATGAGCTGTCGAAAGAGACGGGTGAGTTCTTTGACTTTATGGTGGAGCATGAGCTGTTTGACCTGGAGACGAAGCCGGGAAAACAGACAGGCGGTTACTGCACATTTCTGAATACGTTCAAGACGCCGTTCATCTTCTCCAACTTTAATGGTACGAGCGCGGACGTTGATGTTCTGACTCATGAGGCGGGCCATGCATTCGAGGCGTATACGGCGGCAAAACAGATTCCGTTTATGGATATGGTATTCCCGACAAGCGAGGTGGCGGAGATTCACTCGATGACAATGGAGCATTTCGCATACCCCTGGATGAATGCATTCTTTGGAGAGAAAGCAGATGATTACCGTTATGCGCACCTGATGAGCGCGCTGGAAGTGATTCCGTACATGGTATGTGTGGATGAGTTCCAGCATAAGGTATTTGAAAATATCGGCATGACGGCCAAGGAGCGCCGTGCGATCTGGCATCAGTTAGAGCTGACCTATATGCCATGGAGAAATTATGACGGCCACAAGTTCCTCGAGGAGGGCGGTTTCTGGATGCAGAAGCAGCATATCTTTGTGAACCCGTTCTATTATATTGATTATGCGCTGGCACAGATCTGTGCTTTCCAGTTCTTTGAGCGTTCCAAAAAAGAGCCGGAAAAGGCGTGGGACGATTATTACCGTCTCTGCCAGGCAGGCGGAAGCAAGGGATATTTTGCACTGCTGGAGCTGGCAGGACTGAAGAATCCGTTCGTGGATGGAACGGTGGAAGAAGTCGTTGCGGGACTGAAGCCCTATTTAAAACGAAAAGTAAAGTATACGATCCGTCCGGTAAAAGAGGAAGATCTGAAAAAGGTAGCCGAGGTGGAGGCGCTATGCTTCCCGGCTGCCGAGGCGGCAGGTTATGAAGACTTCATGGAGCGGTACAAAACCTGCAAAAACAGCTTTTTTGTGGCGGAAACTGAAGACGGCGAAATCGCAGGCTTCTGCAATGGCTGCTGTGCGGATACCGATTATCTGGCGGATGCACTCTACCATGACGCCACGCTGCACAACCCGGACGGCGATTATCAGATGATTTTCGGACTGGACGTCAATCCGAAGTTCCAGAAACAGGGCATTGGAGAAGCACTGATGCGTCATATGGTAAAAAGCGCAGGAGAGCGTGACAAAAAAGCCGTTGTTCTTACGTGCAAGGATCATATGATTCCATTCTACAAAAGGATCGGATACGAATATATCGAACTTTCCGACTCGACGCATGGCGGTGCAAAATGGCATAAGATGATGTACCGTTTCTAAAAAGAAATGGAAAGCAAAAGGCAGAACAGGGAGATACGAAATTTCTCTGTTCTGCCTTATTTTCAAAAAAACAGGGCTCTTAACGAAGGCTTTTTCTCAGTAACGGAGTAAATTTCAGAAAAAAATAC